>Ga0209656_10000035_pt1 | contig 96281 bp, 98 predicted proteins | sample BogFormECP12_OM2_FD_188239 | JGI IMG/M metagenome (GOLD analysis project Ga0209656, IMG submission 188239) | Bog forest soil microbial communities from Calvert Island, British Columbia, Canada - ECP12_OM2 (SPAdes) (version 2) | ecosystem: Environmental > Aquatic > Freshwater > Wetlands > Bog ...
TCCAACGCGTCCTCTACACCCTGCCAGTCATCTGGCTGGTGGTCAGCCTCGTCTTCCTCCTCATCCACCTCGTCCCTGGAGACCCCATCGCGCAGATGCTCGGCGAAGGCGCTCCGGCCGCCGACATCGCCGCCACGCGTCACGCCTACGGCCTCGACGCCCCCCTCGGCGACCAATACATCCATTATTGGAGCGGCGTCCTCCACGGCGACCTCGGACGCTCCATCCGCTACAACCAGACTGTCACTAAATTGCTAGCCCAGCGCTATCCCTACACAGTCGCATTGACTTTTGCATCCTTGCTGATTGCAGTCGTTCTTTCACTCCCCGCAGGAGTCTATTCCGCACAGCATCCCAATCGCTGGCAGGACCGCGCGATTTCCGTCGTCAGTCTTTTCGGCCTGTCGTTCCCCAACATCGCCCTAGGTCCGATCCTCATCATTCTCTGTGCCATCAAGCTGGGTTGGTTGCCGGTGTCCGGCTCCGGCGGCATCGAGTACGTCGTTCTACCCGCGATCACCATGGGAGGGTCCATGGCTGCCATCCTCACCCGCATGGTGCGCACCTCCATGCTCGAAGAACTCAGCCAGGACTACATCCGCACCGCCCGCGCCAAAGGCTTGCCCGAGCGCACCGTCGTCTACCGCCATGCCCTGCGCAACGCCATGATCCCCGTACTCACGGTCCTGGGCCTGCAGTTCGGCGCGTTGCTGGCCGGCGCCATCGTCACCGAAAAAATTTTCTCCTGGCCCGGCATCGGCCGCTTAACCGTCGACGCCATCTCCGCCCGCGACTATTTCCTGGTCCAAGGCTGCATCCTGGCCATCGGACTGACGTATGTCGCGGTGAACTTTCTGACCGACGTGCTGTACTCGGTGGCGAATCCCAGGATTCGGCAATGAGCATCGACAAGATGGCGGGCAAGGCTGCCACTGAACGTATCTGGTCCCACACCGTCGGAATCGCGAACCGAGCGCTGGCCGAAACAGGGAAGGACCCGGTTACCGGGTTGAAGGCGTATGAGAGTGAAAAACCCGGCACGGGCATGGCCGGGATGTGGGGAGGACAGTATTTCGTCTAAACAGCGAAGCACGTCGTCGAGCAAGCGGAGCCGAGGGACCTGCGCTTTTTCGTCCGTCAGGTGGGCGAACTGTAGGTTAAGCACGCCTCCGAACTCGTCGTCACTGATGGCGTAGCGGCGATGGAGTTGAACGATCCAGATGCCGTCATACATCGCTGCCAGTGGGAGGACCTCGCAATTATTACGATGCGCCCGGATGCTCTGGGACCGAACCTAGAGTTCTTCGACGTCGAGAGTTCTTGGGTCGACGCGGCAGAGGGGCAGATCGTCTCGGGTATCGGCTATCCCCTCTCAAGCAGCGTACGGTTTCCAAAGCGCGTGGGTTCGGTACTCGAACAGGCCGTTCTCCTAAGTCCAATGCCCTTTAACGGGTCAGTACTACCCAACCCAGTCGGCGACGAACTGAAGTTCAAATTCAGCGGTTTCGATGCGGAAAGGCACTTCTTGATTCCCTACGAGCACTCGGAGAAGGGGATGCGCCCTGAAGGCATCAGTGGAGCGGGCGTTTGGGTTGAAACTGAAAGGCCCCACGTGATCTGGACTGCCAGCTTCAAGTTCGCTGGTATTTGTACGTCCTGCTACCGAGGCACCGTCGAGCAAATCGTGAAGGCGTCGGCAGTCCGGCAATTTCTGACCGAAGTGTTCAGCACACCGAAGACCTAGCGATATCCCGCCGGGTTGCGCCATCCTTCACGTACTTCGCGAAGCGTGGCAATAACGCACTCACACCAACTCAATCACCACCCGCTGCCCCACCAAAGCCGCCGCCCGCTGCAAACTCGACAGCGTGATGTCGCGCTTCGGATCGAGAATGCGATCCACCTCCGACCGGCTCGTCTCCGGCAGTAAGAATGCGAACGGGTTGACAAGTGCCGCGTTACAGGCTACACTCTAAAGAGTGAAGATCAGGAGCTTCGCGCACAAGGGTTTGAAAAAACTCTATGCGGAAGACAGCGCGAAAGGCGTTCCGCACGACTCAGCGGATAAACTCCGCAAGATGTTGGCCTTCCTCGACGACATGCAAGACCCGGAGGAGTTGCGTGCGCTGTCCGCGTGGAAGGCGCACACGCTGACCGGCGATCGCAGGGGTACATGGAGCCTCAGCGTTACCCGCAATCGCCGCTTGACATTCCGCATCGACACAGCCGAGCGGGAAATCTGCGACGTTGATCTCGAAGATTATCACTAGCACCGAAGGAGCAAGCCATGTCCATGAAGAACCCGCCTCATCCCGGAGATTTCATCCGGACGGAAATTATCCAGCCTGCGGGATTGTCGGTGACTGCCGCCGCGGCGGCGCTGCGAGTATCCCGTCCAGCTCTGTCCAGCCTTCTGAACGGCAAGGCCGATCTCTCCGGCGACATGGCGCTCCGCATCGAAAAAGCGTTTGGAGTCAAGATGGACACGCTCATGCGAATGCAATCTTCCTACGACATCGCTCGCACCCGGCTTCGCGAGGGCCAAATCAGGGTTCGCCGCATTCCCCAGGCGGAAGTCATCCACGTCTGAGTCTGGCTGGGCGGACACCAGCCGTATAAAATTGGAAACCATGTCCACCGCCGCAATTACCCTTCGTCGAAGGTTTGCCGGAAATGCCCGCCACAATCCGCTGGCGGCTACCGGCGTCGTCCTGGTCGTGATCTTCGTAATCTTCGCGCTCTTCGCTCCATGGATTGCCCCACACGATCCCGCCGCGATCAACCTGCCCGCGCGCCTCGATTCGCCTTCGTCCGCCCACTGGTTCGGCACCGACGAACTCGGCCGCGACATCCTCTCGCGCGTCGTCTATGGCGCCCGCATCTCCATGCTGGTCGGCAGTTGCGTCGTCGCCGCCTCGCTCGCCCTCGGACTCATCATCGGTTCCATCGCCGGATACTACGGAGGCGCCATCGACCGCTTCGTCAACGTCGTGCTGATGAACGCCTTCCTTTCCTTCCCCGGAATTCTGCTGGCGATTGCCTTCATCGCTTTTCGCGGTCCCGGCATTTTCAATCTCGTGCTCGCGCTGTCTCTGGGCGGATGGGTTGGCTACGCGCGCCTGGTCCGCGGACAAGTTCTCGCCGCCCGCGAGCGCGAGTTCGTCGAAGCCGCCCGCGCCCTCGGCGCCTCCGATTTACGAATTGTTGCCCGCCACATTCTGCCCAACATTATTCAGCCGGTGGTCGTGCAGGCTGCGATCGGAATGGCCGGAGCGATCCTTGCCGAAGCCACCATGAGTTTCCTCGGACTCGGCGTCCCTCCGCCCACCGCCAGTTGGGGATCCATGCTCAACGACGGCCGCGCCCACCTGTTCGACGCCCCGCATCTCGTGCTCTTTCCCGCGCTCGCCATGATGCTCGCCGTGCTCAGCTTCAACTTCATCGGCGACGCCCTGCGCGATTACCTCGATCCCCGCTCCCGTATCGAAGCTGGCCTCTAAAGTCTGCCGCCGGAAACCCGCTCCAGTCGCTCCATTCAGCCCGTAAGTCGCTCATCCCAAGGCAAATAAAAACTTCGCAACATTTCTTTACAAACCGGGTTTCTTCCCCGTGTGGCCACAAAGTTCTGAAAAGATTCGCAAAATCTGAAAGAAAATCTGAACGACGGAGAGACCCTAATGAAAATGAAAAGCACGATCAAGATTACGTTTTTGAGTGCTGCGCTTGCGATTCTCGCGCTGCCCGTTGTGGCCCAAAGCACCGACGCGTCCGCGCCCGTGACCGGCCAGACCATCAACCAACGCAAAGAAAACCAGCAGGACCGCATTGCCAACGGCGTAAAGAGCGGCGAACTTACGGCTGGCGAGACCGCCAACCTCGAAAAGAAAGAGTCCGACCTGAACCACGAAGAAAAGGACATGCGCTCGCTCGACAACGGCAAGCTGACTGCTGCAGACAAGACCACCCTGAACCAGCAGCAGAACAAGCTGTCGAACCAGATTTATCAGGACAAGCATAACGCCGCCGTGCAGAACACCGACCCGAAGAGCGAAGTCGGCAAGCGCGCCGAAAACCAGCAGGACCGCATCGCACAGGGCATCAAGAGCGGACAGTTGACCGCCGGCGAAACGGCTCATCTGGAGAACAATGAAGCCAAGGTCAATAAAGAAGTCCACAACGACCGCGCCGCCAACGGCGGCAAACTGACGGCGCAGGAAAAGCAACAGGTCAACCGTCAGCAGAACAAGATGTCCCGCCAGATCTACCGCGACAAGCACAACGGCCGCCGCCAGTAGGCCGGGGTTTCACCGCAGTCTGGAAAGCGACGGAAGAAGAGAGAGCAGTAACCACGCCCCCGGGTCAGCCGGGGGCGTTTTTGCTGTGCGGGCAGGTCGCGGTTCGCGCCTGGGCCGTAAGCCGCTGAACAGGCGGCAGATTCGTTTCTTGACAAACATCGCAGATTGCAATATAAATATCTCGGATTGACATATACCTCGGGGAGGGCCGGTGAAGCTGGGCGAGAAAATTCGCTACCTGCGCGAGGTCGAAGGCTCGCTGCGCGGTCTGGGGCGGCCCATGACGCAGCTCGAACTGGTCCGCGCCATTCGCGAAGAGACGGGCAAGGGTCGCGGACGGGCTAAACGGCCGTCCATCAGCCAGTCCTATCTTTCGCAGATTGAAAACGGAGCGCGTCCGCATATGACGCAGTCTTCGCGCGCGCTGTTGGCCAAGTTTTTTAAAGTGCATCCCGGATTCTTGGTGGATGACCCCGACGGCTACCACGCCGAACTGACTTCTGACCTGCGCACCACCGAAGGCCAGCTGGACGTCTGGCTGTTGCAGGGTTCGGAGAAGTTCGCGAACGATCCGGACGTCAGCAACGTGCTGATCAAGGCCGCCCGCGAAAAAGATACGCGCCGCTGTTTTCTGCTGTTGGGCGCAATTCTCGACACGCCCGGACTGGCCGACCGCCTACTGGAGGCGTTGCGGCCCGAACTCGCGGCCGGCAACGGCAGTCATTCTCGTGTAGGCCGGGCCACGAATGGGGAAGGGAGGCGAATCCGATGACGTCAGCCAAGCTGGACTGGTCAGACTTTTATTTAATCTGTTTCGCGGTCGGCTTCTGCTTCAGTTTCTTTTCGTTCATCTTTGGCGGATCGCGTTTTGGACGCCTGCACCTGCCGCATTTTCATGGACACGCCGGGCACTTGCCGGCGGTGCATGGTTCTGTGGGACATGCTCCCATGGCAGGCGGTCACGCGCCAGCAGCGGCGCACGGCCCGTCTGCATCGCACGCACCGGGGGGGAATCCGGCGGCCCGCAGCAGCAGCGTTTCGCCGTTTAACTTCGTCACGCTCACGGCCTTCCTGGCGTGGTTTGGCGGCACCGGATACCTGCTCACGCGCTTCTCGACGGTGTGGGTCGGCCTGGGATTGCTGTTCTCTGTGCTTAGCGGCCTCGCCGGCGGCGGCATCATTTTTCTGTTCCTGAGCAAGGTGCTCATGTCGGACGAGGAGAACATGGATCCCGCCGACTACGAGATGGTCGGCGTGCTGGGCCGGGTTTCCAGTTCCATCCGCGAAGATGGAACCGGCGAGATCATTTACTCGCAGGTCGGAACCCGCCGCGTTTGTGGCGCTCGCAGTGAGAAGGGCGAAGCGATCGCCAAGGGAACTGAGGTCGTGGTCGAACGCTACGAGAAGGGAATCGCTTACGTGCGCCCCTGGGAGGAAATGAGCAACGAGTAGCGCGAAGCGCGAACTGGCAGCGATGTTACACGGGAGCTGACTATGGAAGCGAAGTCATTGCAGAGCGATGTAATTGCCGAGGAGACGCACGCGGGTCGGGTATGGAGCCTGATCATTCTGCCTGCGCTGATCGGGCCTGTTGTATCGGTGGCTTTCTATCCGACGGCACCGGCGCGTTTTGCTCTGGGCATCGTGGGCGTGATTGGACTGGGAGCGCTGGCCATGGTGTTGAGCGGCTTCCAATATCGCTTCCTGCGGCACGGAGTGGAGATACGGACTATGGGTTTCCGGCTGCGCGAGATTCCGAAACAGGCGATTGTGAGTTATTCGATTGAACCCTGGGCTTTCGTACGTGGATATGGAATTCGCGGCATCGGCAGTACGCGCGCCTATGTGTGGGGGAACAAGGTGGTCCACATCAAGACCACGAATGGCGAAGTCTTTCTCGGACACAACGATCCCGAGCGCATCGTCCGAGATCTGGATCGGGTGACAGGTTTTGTATCACGCGGCTAGAAACCACTTTGACCTGGAGAGTTTATGATTCGCAACTTCTACAAACCGTTGGTCTGGCTGATGTGGCTGGTGCTGCCCATCACCGCGCTCAAGTACTGGCGAGCCTGGGACCACCTGCCCCTGCGCATGGCGGTGCACTTCGACGCCAACTGGCAGCCCAACGGCTACACCTCGCGCGAAGGGGCGCTCATGCTGGGCCTCGGCATCATGACGGTCATGCTCCTCTTTTTCACGATCGGAGCCTTGGCCGCAAACGCCCTGAAGCCGTCGGCGGCCTGGCCGCTGCTTGTGGTCTTTTATGTGGCGCTCGGTTTCTTGTGGTTCGGAAATAACTCGATTGTCGAGTGGAACCTGAACCCGCCGCCAGCCCATTCCGAGTTAGTGGGCCCGTACTCCCCGGCGGCCTGTGACTCAAGCCGAACAAACGTTTTCGCACTGCATTCGTAAGAGGAGGCGTTATGGGAGGATTGTCGTCAGTGGTCACGATCTGGATCTTTGTCGGGCTGGGAGTGATGGTCATCCTGTTCCTGATGAGCGGAATGGCCAGGCTCTATCGCAAAGCGGGGCCGCACGAGGCACTCATCGTGTACGGCTTGGGCGGAACCCGGGTCATACAGGGAAAAGGCACGCTGGTGTTCCCCATGGTCCAGGTCTGCCGCGATCTCTCCCTGGAACTGATGTCGTTCGACGTGGCGCCGCAACAGGACCTCTACACCAAGCAGGGCGTCGCGGTGACGGTGGAAGCGGTTGCTCAAATCAAGGTGAAGTCCGATCGCGAATCCGTGTTGACTGCGGCCGAGCAGTTCCTCACTAAGTCTGATCAGGAGCGCGAAGGCCTGATCCGCCTGGTCATGGAAGGTCACCTGCGCGGCATTATCGGCCAGCTCACGGTCGAAGAAATCGTCAAGCAGCCGGAGATGGTTTCCGACCGCATGCGCGGTACCTGCGCCGAGGACATGAACAAGATGGGCCTGGAAGTGATTTCCTTCACCATTAAAGAAGTGCGCGACAAGAACGAATACATCACCAACATGGGCAAGCCGGATGTGGCGCGCATCAAGCGCGACGCCGATGTGGCCACCGCGGAAGCCGATCGCGATACGGCCATCCGGCGCGCGCTGGCGCAACGGGAATCGGCCGTAGCCAAGGCGCAGGCCGATCAGGAACGCGTGCTGGCCGAAACGTTGTCGCTGGCCAAGCAGGCCGAGTCGCAGCGCGACCTGGAAATTAAAAAAGCGCAATACCTGGAAGTCACAAAGCGCCAGCAGGCGCAGGCCGATAAGGCCTACGACATCCAGACCAACATCATGCAGCAGCAAGTCATCGCCGAGCAGGTGAAAGTGCAGCAGGTCGAAAAGGAGCAGCAGGTCAAGGTGCAGGAAGCGGAAATCAACCGCCGTGAAAAAGAACTGATCGCGACTGTGTTGAAAGGCGCCGAGATCGAGCGTCAGCGCATCGAAACTCTGGCTGCGGCCGAGAAGCAGCGCTTGATCGCCGAAGCCGAAGGCCAGGCGTCGTCCATTCGCGCGCAAGGCGAGGCCGAAGCCGAAATTATTTTCAAGAAAGGCGAGGCCGAAGCCAAGGCGATGAACGTGAAGGCCGAGGCTTTCCAGGAGTACAACCAGGCGGCCGTGATCGACCGGCTGTTTGCCAGTATGCCCGAGGTGGTGAAGGCATTGGCGGCACCGCTGGCCAACGTCGACAAGATCACCATCGTCTCCACCGGAAACGACGGTGCGGGCATGAGCAAAGTCACCGGCGACATCACCAAGATGGCGGCGCAAGTGCCCGCGCTGTTCGAGACGCTCTCGGGCATGCCGCTGGCAGAATTGCTGAGCAAGGTACGGCAGATCGGCGACAAAGCCCCCAAACCGGGCGATGCGCCTAAGAAGTAGCGAGGGGCCGGGATGCTCGTGTGGAAATGCTCGTGTGGGGACGGGCGCATTCGCCCGTCCCGCCGAGCGCAGCGAGGCGCGGTTTTGGGGCCGCGTTTGAAGTTGGTTGTGTGGGGGCCGGGTCTCAGACCCGGCCGGGCCGAGCGAAGCTCGGCAGCATCAGGAGCACGGTTATGACCAACAAATCGAAACACACAGGAGTTGGACTCGCCCTGGGAGCGGCGCTGGGCGCCGCGTTCGGAGTGATGGCCGGCCACGTAGGCGTCTGGCTGGCGATCGGCGTCGCGATCGGAATGCTGCTCGGCGGCTCGTTCCGCAGCAAGCAGACGGAATGTCCGGAATGCGCACAGATCCACCGCGCGCATGAACTTAGAAATCAAGGCACCAAGCTGGTAGCTAGAAGCTAGCAGCTAGAAGCTCAAAGAAGGGGGTTCACCATGGCACTACTGGAGCGCGTTTCCACACTGGTCCGGGCCAATCTCAACGACCTGATCGACAAGGCCGAGGAGCCGGAAAAAATGATTAAGCAGGTTATCCTCGACATGCAGAACCAGCTTCTGCAGGTCAAGACGCAGGTCGCGATCGCCATCGCCGACCAGCACCTGCTGGAAAAAAAGCAGAAAGAAAACGAAGACAAAGTGGCCGAGTGGATGCGCAAGGCCGAACTCGCCGTCGACAAAAAAGAAGACGACCTGGCCCGCGCCTCGCTGCTGCGTGTGGAGAGCTTTCGCGAACTCAGCGAGAACTTCACGCAGCAAGTCGCCGACCAGAAGGCGCAGGTGGAAAACCTGAAGTCCGCGTTGCGCCAACTCGAGCAGAAGCTGACCGAGGCTCAGGCCAAGGCCGACGTGCTGATCGCGCAGCATCGCCGCGCCCGCGCCGTGGGTAAAGCCAGTGACGCCCGCATGGCCTCCGGCGACGGCTCAAAGGCCGCCGCCTTCGACCGCATGAAACGTAAGGTCGCGCACTCCGAGGCTGTCAGCCAGGCGAAGTCGGAAATCGCCGGCGACAACCTCGACGACCGCCTGGCCGCGCTCGAAAAAGAAGACCGCATCGAGCAATTGCTGGCGGAACTGAAAACCAAGCGCGGCGCGTAGGGGAGTGTGGCGCGGGCACTCCCTTCGGCAGGCTCAGGGCAGGCTTTGCCCGTGTCTGTCACCGCAGGCACTCCGTCCGGCAGGCTCATGGCAGGTTCTGCCCGAAGCTCGCCCACGCTCAAACAGGGAAGCACCGCTAGGGAGGCACTATGATTCGCCGTAGTCTTTTCACCGGGACCGGTTCGTTGGCCTTGGCGGCCGGCATTGGCCTGCGGCTCTGGCTGGATAATGGCTTTGCCCACTTTGCCAGCGGCTTTCTTTTGGGAGTGTCCATCGCCCTGCTGATTCTGGGGCTGGCGCAGCCCTCGCGGCGCCGGGCTCGTTGAAGGATAGGGGTGCCGTCGAGCCCCCCTTACATCCATTGACGGCCCTGCCCGCATCTCTCTATTCTCATAGGGACCCTAATTCAAGGACGGTACATGAAGAAGCTTGCAATCCTGGCGCTGCTCGGGCTGAACCTCGCGGTGAGTGGCTGCGGCAGCAAGACCCTCAACACCACTCTCACCAATACGACGGCCAGCGGGAACTGGGAGGCCCATGTGAACGGCGGTCTGGGCGAGACCAGCAAACTGGACTTCGTGACCGCGTTCTCCGTCACCGACAACGGGTCGGGTACCAACCTGTCGCTTGATATTACCGGCTTCAATTTCTTCAACGCTGGCTCCTGCTTCACGAACACCCTAGTCGACAACTCCGAGGCCGGCGTGACCACGTTCTCCACAATAACGGGGACGGATCAGGTTATCGGCAAAATGACGTATAAAATAGGGTCGAATGTGCCGCCCGGCAGTGTGCTCACTCTGACCAGCTACGCGAATGGTTTTACCGGTACGTCGACTGCCACGCAGAACACCACCGGCACGCTGAGCAACGGCGTCGTCGTGGGGACGTGGATGTTGCAGAATAACAGCAGCAATCCCGACTGCACGGGCAGCGGCACTTTCATCATGTGCCAGGCCGCAGCCACCTGCACCGCTCCGTAGAATGAGCAAACGCGCTGACGCCTGGGACGCGAGTCCCCGGTCGACCTTAACTTCTATGGCCCTCGTTTTCGCCTGTTCCACTCTTCCTTCCTCTTGCCCCGCTGCTATACAGTGAGAGCCATGAAGTGCTCTCTGCAACAGGTCGCCGACGCGGTTGGAGCCCGGCTGATTGGGACGGGCAGCGTCGAAGTGAGCGGCGTGGCCAGCCTGCACTCGGCGTCGCCCGAGGACCTTGTCTTCGTTGACGACGACAAACATCTGATCGCGGCTTTGCAGTCCCGCGCGGGCGCGATCATCGCGGGAGAATTCGCAGTCACCCCCGCAGCGTCAGGATCTTACAACCGGCCGGTGCTGGTCAGCGACCATCCCAAACTTGCCTTTGCGCGCGCCGCGCGATTCCTCCGGGAACAACCGCCGCCCGATATTTCTCCGGGCACTCCCCGGCAGGGAAGTGCGGACTCCGCGGCGGTGATTCATCCTTCCGCCGTGCTGGGCCCCGGCGTCTGGGTGGAAGCGCGGGCGGGGGTTGGCGAGCGGTCTCAGATCGGCGAGAACACGCGCATTGGCGCGGGTTGCGCACTGGGCGCCGACGTCAAGATTGGCCGCTACTGCGAGATTTATCCCAACGTTACGATCTATCCCGGCACAACGCTAGGCGACCGCGTGATCGTGCATGCCGGCGCGGTTCTGGGCAGCGACGGCTTCGGCTACGTGCGCGACCGCCAGACCGGCCACTACGAAAAATTCCCCCAAGTCGGGCGTTTGATCATCGAGGACGACGTCGAGATCGGTGCCAATGCGACCATCGATCGCGGCGCGCTCGATGAAACCCGCATCGGCCGGGGAACGAAAATCGACAACCTGGTCCACATCGGCCACAACTGCCAGATCGGCGAAGACGTCGTGATTGCCGCGCAGACCGGCCTTTCCGGAAGCATCGTGATCGAGAACAGCGTAGTTCTCGGCGGCCAGGTCGGCATTGGCGAGCACGCCCGCATTGAAGAGGGAGTCATGCTCGGTGGCCAGGGCGGCGTTCTGCCCAACAAGGTTTTGCGCGGCAAAGGCGTAGCCTTCTGGGGAACTCCGGCGCAGCCCCTGCGCGAGTATCTCAAGCAGCTTGCAACGCTGGCGCGGCTGGCAAGAAAGTAATGAAACTGGCGTCGGACCTCAGGAACCGGCTACGGGCGCCGGTGACCTGATAGGCCTGAGGCTGAAGTCCGAAGTCCGAGGTCCGAGGTCCAGTACTTGGCCATCATCGTCATCGGCGGACATTCGCGCAGCGTGGGCAAGACCAGCGTCGTCGCCGGCTTGATCTCCGCGCTGCGTGAGTTCGAGTGGACCGCCGTCAAGATTACGCAGTACGGTCACGGCGTCTGTTCGGCCAACGGCCAGGCCTGCGACTGTGCGACCGCCGACCATTCCTGGGCAATTTCCCAAGAGCGCGACCGCTCCGGCGGGTCGGATACCTCGCGTTTTCTCGCAGCCGGAGCCGTCCAGGCATTATGGGCGCGCACCGAACAGGGCCGTCTGGCCGAGGCCATGCCGGCCCTGCGGAAGCGACTGGAAGGGGCGCGCAACGTGATCGTCGAGTCGAACAGTGTCTTGAAGTTCCTGCGTCCGGACCTGTACATGACCATGCTCGATCCCGCGACGTGCGATTTCAAGAATTCCGCGCGCGAATTCCTTGACCGCGCCGATGCCGTAATCCTGCATGCAGCGTCCGCGGTTCCGGCATGGCAAACCGTCTCCCTGAAACCCGTAGCCGAGCGCCCGGTATTCCACATCACCCCGCCAGAGTACGTAACAGCAGAGATTGTAGAGTTCGTCCGCGCAATCCTGACCGATGGAATCTCCTCCAGCTAGAAGCTAGTAGCTAGAAGCTGAAAGCTGACAGCTGATAGCTGACAGCCGCTTTTGTTATCCTTGCCCGTGCGGCAAATTCATTTCAGCGCCTGGTTGTTGATCGCTCTATCCGCCCTGCTTCAGGCCATCATCTTTCCGCTTCCCGGCATTTACGTCCTGTCGTGGATTGCGCTGGCTCCGCTGATCGTGGCGCTGCTGCGCGCGCGTTCGGCGAGCGAACTCCAGGTTGCCGGTTCCGTTCGGCTGCGTCCGGCCACGCCCGGCCAGGGCTTTCTGCTGGGCTATGTATGCGGAATCCTGTGGTACGCCGGCACGTGCTACTGGATCTATGACACCATGCGCCATTACGGTGGCCTCGGCATTCCCGCCGCGCTGCTGACTCTTTTCCTTTTCTGCTGTTATCTGGGGCTGTATCACGGTTTGTTCGGCCTGCTGGTCAGCCTGCTGGCAAAGCATCTTCCGGCGAGCGACCTGCGGAGGCCGCTGGCGCTGGCTCCGTTTCTGTGGGTCGCGGTGGAACTGGCCCGCACCCGGATCACGGGATTCCCCTGGAACCTGCTGGGCACCGCGCAGGTCGACAACGCTACTCTCTGCCGCATCGCCGCCTCGACCGGCGTTTACGGCATTTCCTTTGAGATTGCTCTGGTGAATGTCGCGCTGGCCGCGGCCTTTCTGGTTCCCCGCGAGAAGCGCGGAGCCATGCTGGCTGCGGCGCTGGCTGCCGCCGCCGTCCTGCAGGCCGGAAAATTGATCGATGCTCCTCCGGCCCCTGCCGATCGTGCCGCGCTGCTGGTGCAGCAGAATATCCCGGTCGCCACCGATTGGACGCCGGCTTATTTTCAACAAACGCTGAACGGCCTGATGGAACTCACAGAAACGGCGGCGCTGAAAAATGCAACGGCAGTGGGGAATGACCGCGCATCGGGCCCGGATGTCAAACTCATCGTATGGCCCGAGTCGCCTGCGCCGTTTTTCACCAACGATGCCCGCTTGCGCAATTCACTCGGCGAGATGGCGCGCCAGACCAAGGCATGGGTCGTCGTCGGAGCCATTGGAGTTTCACCGGGCCCACCGGGGACTGAACCGTCTCTGTTTAATTCCGCGGCCTTGATCAACCCGGATGCCGCCTGGGTCGCGCGCTACGACAAAGTCCACCTGGTTCCCTTCGGCGAGTATTTGCCCTTCCCCAGCCTGTTTTCATTTGCCGGCGGTTTGACCAAAGAAGTCGGCGAGTTTCACCACGGCTCCGCACGCACCTGGTTGAACGCAGGCGACGAAAAGCTCGGCGTCTTCATCTGCTACGAATCCGTATTCCCGGATGAGGTACGCCAGTTCGCCAACAACGGCGCCCAGGTCTTCGTGAACATTTCCAACGACGGATGGTACGGCGACAGCGGCGCCTACGCCCAGCACCTGAACCAGACGCGCATGCGCGCCATCGAGAATAATCGCTGGCTGCTCAGTGCCACCGATACCGGGGTTACGGCGTCGATCGATCCCTGGGGACGAGTCGTGGCGCAGCTTCCCCGCAAAGATCGGCTGGCCCTGGTCGCGCCCTATGCGCTCACTTCGAGCACAACGTTCTACGCTCGTCACGGCGACTGGTTCGCGTATGCGTGTGCGATAATTTCACTGGGAGCGCTGCTGTCGCGCTTTGCCTCTCGAAAAAACCGCAAAAAGGTTGACGCGTCCTCATGAATCAAGAGCTTGTCCTCGAATACGAAAAACTCAGCAAGAAAGTCCACGAACTTCGGGAGTATCTTTGACGCGGAAAAAGTCCGTCCGCAACTAGCCGAAATTGAGAAGCAGTCTGCCGACCCGAATCTGTGGTCGAATCCGCAACGCTCGCAGCAGGTGATGCGCGAGAAGAAGCGCCTGGAACACGTGCTCGCCAACGACGCCGACCTGGCGCGCCGCAGCGAAGACATTGCCGCCTACTTCGATCTCTCCAAAGAAGGCGAGAGCGTCGACGCCGACCTGCAGCGCGAAATCGGCGCGCTGCGCGAGTTGCTCGACCGTCTCGAAACCGAGACACTGCTCTCCGGCGAGAACGACGCCCGCAACGCCATCGTCACCATCCATCCCGGAGCCGGCGGCACCGAGTCGCAGGATTGGGCCGACATGCTCCTGCGCATGTATTTGCGCTGGGCTGAGCGGCAGGGCTTCGAGACTGTACTCTACGACTACCAGCCCGGTGAAGAGGCTGGGCTGAAGTCCGCGACGTTTGCCGTGAACGGCGAGTACGCCTTCGGACTTCTGCAAAGCGAGATCGGCGTGCACCGCCTCGTCCGCATTTCGCCCTTCGATCAGGCCAAGCGGCGCCATACTTCCTTTGCCAGCGTCTACGTGTCGCCGGAAATTGACGAAAGCATTGAAATTGTCATCAAGCCGGAAGATATCCGCATCGATACTTATCGCTCCAGCGGCAAGGGCGGACAGCATGTGAACACCACGGATTCCGCGGTTCGCATCACTCACCTCGCGACCGGACTCGTCGCCAATTGCCAGAATGAGCGCTCGCAGCACAAGAATAAAGAACGCGCCATGAGCATGCTGCGCTCGAAGCTCTATGAATTTGAAATGGAGAAAAAGCGCGCCGCCACCAAGAAAATTGAGGACTCGAAACTCGATATTGAATTCGGCTCGCAGATTCGCTCCTACGTCCTGCAGCCTTACCGCATGATCAAGGATCACCGCACCAAGACCGAGGTCGGCGACGTCGATCGCGTGATTGACGGCGATCTGCAGCCCTTCATCCGCGCCTACCTGCTGGCGCGGCGGGGAGAGAAACAGTGATCGGTTCACTACGCTCGTCATTAATGCTTGTCATCCTGAGGCGCGCGTTCTTTGCGCGCCGAAGGACCTCTGCAGTTGCTGGCAGCGTCGATGCTCTCGACAAGTTACACAGGTCCTTCGGGACGCACAGAACGCGTCCCTCAGGATGACAAGGCTAGAAAGCTCAGACTATGCGTAAGCCGTCAAAACTTCGAAATCGCTCGGTAAAGCTCGGGCCCCGCTTCCTGCGCGCCTTTAGGTTCGCGGCCGAAAAGCATGCGGGACAAACCCGCAAAGCCTCGACCATCCCTTACATCGCGCACCTGATGGGCGTTGCGTCTCTGGTGCTGGAGGCTGGCGGCGACGAAGACCTCGCCGTCGCCGCCCTGCTGCACGATGTGGTTGAAGACTGCGGCGGCGCACCCATGCTCAAAGAAGTTCGCCGCAAGTTTGGCGATCGCGTCGCCAAAGTAGTCGACGGCTGCACCGATGCCGACACTCTTCCCAAACCGCCCTGGCGCGAGCGCAAGGAAACTTACATCCAGCACCTGAAAAAAGCGGACGCCGACACGCGCCTGGTTTCCGCCGCCGACAAACTCAACAACGTGCGCTCCATCCTCAGCGATTACCGGGCCATCGGCGAATCTGTCTGGTCACGGTTCAACGGTGGACGCGAAGGCACTCTTTGGTACTATCGAACTTTGCGGGATCAATTTCTCCGCCACAAACGCAATCGCATCACCCGGGAATTGGAACTGGCAGTGGGCGAACTGGAAGCGCTGGCCGCGGGAAAGTCGATTGCCCGCGGCCGCAAATCCCAACTCGCAGTCGAGGCATGACCGTATGGCTCGCACCATGGATCAAATCCGCGCTTCCAAGCTGCCCTCCAACATGATGCAGTTCGCCGCTCGCGGCGCGCTCCAGGTATCGGCGGCCGAGAACATCGAGATTCTGGTCTATCTCGCCCGGCACAACCCGGTGTTCGGCGCGGTGGCTCGGATGACCTTGGCCGGGTGGGACGAAAAATCATCGCTGGCGGCGGCCGCCGATCCTCAAACTCCGCGCGAAGTGCTGGAGTATTTCATCTCACCCGATAATTTGCGCCCGGCGTTGCTGCCCGCGCTGCTGGAAAATCCTTCCGTTCCGGAGGCTCAGCTCGCCAAGTTCGCAATCGGCGCTTCCCGCGAATCGATTGCCGTGATGCTGCAGAGTAAACGCCTGCGCTCGCTGCATAGCGTGCTCGACAACCTCAAGTCAAATCCGTTTCTGAAGAAAGAAGACGCCGACGAACTGAAGAAGTTGTTGGGAGCCGTCCAGTCTCCCGCTGCAGTCCAGGCCCCCGCTGCGGCGAAGGGAAACGTGCCAGCCGCCGAGCAACCCAAGGCCTCCGCTCACGCGCCAGAATCGGCAGCGAGTCCTGGGAAGGCCGATGAGTGGGGTGACGATGAGGCCCTCGCCGCCTACCTCACAGAGCACGCCCACGACATCGCCGCGGAAGGCGACAAGCCGTTCCAGGCCATCGGCGGAATTGTGCAACTCCTGGGCGAGGACGATGACGCGGTAGTGGACGAAGCGGAAGCACCCGCCCCGGCTGCGCCTGTCACGGCCAAGCCCGTTGCCAAACCCAAGCTACCGGACCCGGCTCACCGCGAAAACGCTCTGCAGAAAATCAATCGCCTCGACGTAAAAGGACGCATCCAGCTCGCCTTGAAGGGCAACAAAGAGGAGCGCTCGCTTCTGATTCGCGACGGCACCAAGGTTGTGGCGCTGGCGGTGCTCGAAGCTCCCAAGCTTTCGGACGGCGAAGTGGAAAAATTTGCCAGCCAGAAGAACGTGCTCGAGTCCGTGCTGCGCCAGATACCGCTGAAGCGCAAGTTCATGAAGAATTACAAGGTCGTGCGCAATCTGGTGGCGAATCCGCGCACCCCGCTCGATCTGGGGCTGGGCCTGATGAAACACCTGTTGACGGCCGACCTGAAGAACATCTCCGCCAACAAGGATATTTCCGAGACCGTCCGCAAGCTGGCCCTGAAAATGTATAAGCAGAAAGAAGAGCAAGCCAACCGGAAGTAAAGGCGGATCGCCCCCTCGTTTCCATGACGCAATCCGATCCCATCGCCGATCTTTTACAGCGTGCCAAGACCATCGCTGTAGTTGGACTCTCCTCGAATCCCATGCGTGCCAGCCACGGCGTCACGGCCTACATGCAGAGCCACGGATATCGCATCATCCCGGTCAATCCGCGGATCGAAGAGTGCCTGGGCGAGAAGGCGTACCCGTCGCTCCTCGACCTTGCGCAGAAAGACCCAGCGGTGAAAATCGACATCGTAAACATTTTCCGCCGGCCCGAGTTTGTCGAGGAAATCGTCGACCAGGCCATCCAACTCAAAATCCCGGCCATCTGGATGCAGGAAGAAGTGGTCCACGAGAAGGCCGCCGAAAAAGCCCGCCAGGCTGGCATCTTCGTGGTCATGGACCGCTGCATCCTCAAGGAACATCGCGCCCGATTCCGATAAACCGGGGACTCCGGAACCAAGAACTTCGGAACCAAAGACTTCCGGAACAAACGCAGATCAGGCTGCGTACAACTCACAGAACGAGATAGACTCTTGGCACACGAGGGAATCACTTGGATCACGACGCCGCTTTGACGCCCATCGAACCAATCCCCCCTACACCAGTTCCACCCGCACAGCCGTCGGCCTTGCGAAAGGTGTTCATCGGTAAAGACGGCCTTCGCGCCGGCTGGAGCCTGCTCATCTACGTCGTGATCCTCGTCGCCATCGGCTTCAGCGTGACCTTGATCGCCCAAAAGATCCACCCCCGGCCGAACCCTTCCGAGATGGCGAAGATAACCCAGAACGTGCCGCCCAGGTTCCTGCTCCTCAATGAGGCGATCCCTTTCTTCATGGTCCTCCTCGTTACCTGGATCATGTCGAAGATCGAACGCCGCCCCAACTCCGTCTACGGTTTCGGCGGCAGCCGCAAGCTCACGCACTTCCTCGCCGGCCTGGCCTGGGGAGTGACCTGTCTTTCCCTGCTCGTCCTGATTCTGTGGAAGACCAGATTCCTCGTCATCGACAGCCGCCTGGTCTTTGGCAGCGACATTCTCCGCTACGGCGCTATCTGGCTGTTCGGCTTTCTCCTGGTCGGCCTTTTCGAGGAGTACTTGCTCCGCGGATATCTACAGTACACGCTCTCCCGCGGCCTCACTGGTCTTTACCAGGCGATCTTCAAGAGCCGCCACAGCACAGCCTTGGGCTTCTGGACGGCAGCCCTTCTCTTATCCACACTCTTCGGACTCGGCCACGGCTCGAACCCGGGCGAATCTCCCATCGGACTGCTCTCTGCCGGATTGGCCGGGCTGCTCTTCTGTTTCGCCCTCTGGCGTACTGGTTCGCTGTGGTGGGCCATCGGCTTCCACACCTCGTGGGATTGGGCCCAGTCCTTTCTCTACGGAGTGGCCGACAGCGGCATGATGGTGCAGCACCATCTTCTCGCCACGCACGCGGTCGGCAAGCCCATCCTGAGCGGCGGAGCGACTGGTCCGGAAGGCAGTATCTTCGTCGTCGTGGTCTTTGCCGTGGCCAGCGTGATTATTGTTTTCACGCTGCCCCGTGCCCACTCCGGCGGCTCGCCGAAGCAGTCCACTAACTCGAACCTGGCGAGCGCCGGCGTCTGATTTCTTCCAGCCGCTCACGGATGCGCTTCTCGATGCCTTCGTTCGTCGGCTGGTAGTAAACTCGATCTCGCAGATTGTCGGGCAGGCACTGCATGTCGGCGACCTTGTCCTCCAGATCGTGCGCGTACTGGTAGCCCTGTCCGTAACCGAGTCCCTTCATCAGTGAAGTAGGAGCGTTGCGCAGGTGCAGCGGGACGGAGTCGGCCGCGGTCTGCTCCACGTCTTTCAGCACATCGCCATACGCCGTGTAGAGCGCATTTGACTTAGGTGCGACCGAGAGATAAACCACGGCCTGCGCCAGTGCCAGATTGCCTTCCGGCATGCCGATGAAGTCGACCGCGTCGCGTGCCGCCATGCACAGCGCCAGCGCGTTCGGATCGGCCAGGCCAATATCTTCCACCGCCATGCGTACCACCCGCCGCGCCACGTAGAGCGGATCTTCTCCGGCTTCAAGCATCCGGCCTAGCCAGTAGAGCGCGGCGTCAGGATCGCTGTTGCGCACCGACTTGTGCAGCGCGGAAATCAGGTTGTAATGCTCTTCGCCGGATTTGTCGTAAAGCAGAATGCGCTTCTGCAGCGCATCGCGCACGATCTCGTCAGTAATCTCGCGCGAATCCTTTTCCCCGGGTGCCCCATTCGCCTCTTCTCCGTCAGAACCGGGTGCCCCATTTCTCGCGTCCTTTGCGAGAAGTGGGGACTTTGCCAGCCCCGCAGCGACTTCCAACACGTTGTAGGCGCTGCGCGCGTCCCCGCTAGTGTAGCTGGCAATCTTCTTTAGTACATCGTCGGATGCACTCAGATTCTTCTTACCCAGGCCGCGCTCGTGATCTGTAAGAGCTCTCCGCAGCAACAACACAATCTGCTCTTCGGTCAACGGCTTCAACACGTAAACGCGGCAGCGCGACAGCAGCGCCGAATTGATTTCGAACGACGGATTCTCGGTGGTCGCACCGATCAGCCGAATATTGCCTTTCTCCACGTGCGGCAGAAAGGCATCCTGCTGGGCCTTGTTGAAGCGGTGAATCTCGTCGATGAACACGATGGTGCGGGTGCCGTACTGGCGGGCGCGCTCGGCGTCGGACATGACCTGCTTGATCTCTTTGATCCCGGCCAGCACGGCGGAAAACTCGATGAACTCCGCCTTGGTCAGGTTCGCGATAATCTTCGCCAGCGTGGTTTTCCCCGTGCCCGGAGGTCCCCAGAAAATCAGCGAGCCGGTGTCGTCGCGGTCCACCTGCGTGCGCAGCGGTTTGCCGGGACCAATCAGATGTTCCTGCCCGACATACTCGTCGAGCGTGCGCGGACGCATGCGGTCAGCCAGCGGCCGTGTCGCGTCGGCCGCGCTGCCGGCATTCGGAATGGGTTGGAATAGACTCACGGAAACATTTGGGCCAACGCCGCAGATTTAGCTTAACTCATCCTTCACGCTGTCATCCTGAGCGAAGCGAAGGACCTGTGCAGTCGCACTGCCGGTTCCATGGGTCCTTCGCTTCGCTCAGGATGACAGCGCCATTATTTTGTAAGTGAATGGAATGTCGTAGAAGGCCCTTGCCGAGCCGCAAGTTGCGCAGCCGACTACAACGCGACAGCCTTCGTCGCATCCACAAACTGCAGCTTCGGCGCCTCAGGCAGCACGCCGATCTCCGCCGCGTAGCGATAGAACAGCTGCAGGCCCTCAAGACAGCCGGCGTCGAGCAGGTAGTGAATGTTCTGGGTTAGGTAGCTCTTTACGTCGCCTTCGCTGATGTCCAGTCGCGGCGCCCACTCGTGCGCGATCTGGTTCAGGCCGGAAGGTTCGAGGCCGTGATCGCGCGAGTTCTGAAACACGGCCGGCAAATCGAGTGAGGGCGCAGCTTCCGCCAAAGAATCCTCGCGCACCGCCCAGAAGGCAAAAACAAAAGGCTTGCCGGTATGCCGGATCCATTCCTCCGCCAAGTCCAGCGTGTGGTAGCGTTTGCGGTCAATCTTCAGCGCCGGATCGCCGATGATCAGGCCGGCATCGTGTTCGGCCAGCATCGTCTCGACCTCGGGCGCCATCGGAGTGAATGTCCTGCCCCCGCCCAGCCACTTCGCGAACAGAACTTTCGTCAACGCCACCGAGGTCAGGGAAGAAGTGTCCAGCGCAACCGTCCGCACATTTTCGATCGGAACCTTGCTGACCAGCAGAATCGACCGCACCGCCCGCCGCGAGGCAATCGCGACTTCGGGCAATATTCGTAATCCCGGAATCCCGGCATAGGCGGCCGCTGGAATGATGCCGATATCGGCTGTCCCGTCGGCCAGCGCGCGGGCGCAGGCCGAAGGCAGCGTGTAGGAAATATCAAACTCGCGGCCGGCTTTGTGCTCCAACCCGCCGTGCTCGAAATCCCACATCAGCGGGGCGGTATTCAGGTAAGAAATGGCGGAAATGCGTAAACGTCTCATTCTTTATTTCAAAGCCTTCTTATTTCGGGTCTTTCCACAATTTTAACAAACTCATTGTGACGGATGACCTTGACGGCGTCCTCGCGGGTGATTACAGTCCGCTCGGAGTGTCTTGTGTCCAACGCTGTTGTCTCCCCGGCCGCGACTCATCTGCTGGAGTGGCTGGCCATTTCGCTGACCCCCGGCCTCGGGCCCACGAAGGCGCGCAAACTGGTCGAACATTTCGGATCGGCCGAAGCCGTTTTCCGCGCATCGTTGACCGAACTCGAGAGCACGGGCATTCAAGCCGTGTCCGCGCAATCGCTGGCCACGGGCAAGTCGGCCGAACTGGCGCGCGAGGAGATTGCGCGCGCCGCCGCCGCAGACATCACCATGGTCTCGCTCGACGATCCGTCGTACCCGCCCCGCCTGAAGGAAATCTATGATCCGCCGCTGATTCTGCGCGTCCGCGGCAATTCCGAGGTGCTGACCAAGCCCGGCATCGCCATGGTGGGAACGCGCCATCCCACGCCGTATGGTTCGGGCATGGCCGAGCGCCTGGCTTGCGACCTCGCCGCGCAGGGATTGGTCATTATTAGTGGGATGGCGCGCGGCGTCGACACCTCCAGCCATCGCGGCGCGATCTCGGCCAAAGGCAAGACCATCGCGGTATTTGGCACGGGCGTCGATGTCATTTATCCCAAGGAAAACTCGCGGCTCGCCGAACAGATTCTCGCCCTCGGCGGCGCGCTTATCTCGGAGTTTCCTCTGGGAACGTTTGCCGCGCCCCAAAACTTTCCCATCCGCAACCGGATCATCAGCGGCATGTCGGTGGGCGTGCTCGTGGTCGAAGCCGCGGAATATTCCGGCACGCGCATTACTGCCCGCTGCGCCCTCGAGCAGAATCGCGACGTTTTCGCCGTGCCCGGCAACGTCACCAACAAAAATTCCTGGGGTCCGAACACACTCATCAAACAGGGCGCCAAGCTGGTGGCGACCTGGGAAGATGTATGGGAAGATCTCCCGGCAGAAGTACGACTTGCCCTGACTCCGCCCGCCTCGCCTGAATCCCAAGGCGCCTCCTCCGCATCTCTATTCCCGGATCAAGGACTCCCTCCTCACGAAAAGCGAATCCTGAGCCTGCTGAAAGCCGACGAAACCACGCACATCGACGAAATTGTCGAGAAACTGGAGAACGATTTGTCGTCGTCCGAAATCTTCGCCGCCCTGTTCGAGTTGGAACTGGCCGGCAAAATCAGGCAGATGCCGGGAAAGAATTTTGTGAAAAGCTTCTAGCTGCTAGCTCCTAGCTTCTAGCCAAGACTTGGAGGGAGTGATCGATGGAAGACTTCAGGGACTTGAAAGTATGGACGAAGGCACATGAGCTGACGCTCACTGTGTACCGGCTCACTCGCACATTTCCGAAAGAGGAGATGTACGGATTGACGAGCCAGTTGCGGCGATCGGCTGCATCTATCGGAGCGAATACCGCAGAAGGCTGTGGAAGAAGGTCGGATGCGGAAATGAAAAGGTTCTGCCAAATCGCGCGAGGGTCTGCCAGCGAGCTTGAATATCACCTGCTTCTGGCAAGAGACTTGCAGTTTCTTCCCGCAAGCGAATTCGCGGATCTAGAGGCGAAAGTGCATGAAGTCCAACGCATGTTGGCGTCGCTAGTTCAGCGATTGCAGCCCGCAGGTTTAGCTAGAAGCTAGTAGCTAGAAGCTAGCAGCTTCCGTCCGGTAACTTGTTGCTTTCCGCCCATTCGTGCTAGCTTCGAAAACGGACCCAAGGAAAACTGAGGATACATTGTCAAAAGGTTTAGTCATTGTCGAATCGCCGGCCAAGGCGAAGACCATCCAGAAATATCTGGGCAAGGGCTTCACGGTCGAGGCTTCGCTCGGCCACGTGAAAGATCTGCCGAAGAGCACACTCGGTGTGGATACCTCGAACGGCTTCGAGACCGATTACGTCGTCATCCCCGGAAAAGAAAAGGTTGTGGCCAAGCTGAAGAAACTGGCGGCCGCGGCCGACTTCATCTTTTTGGCGCCTGACCCGGACCGCGAGGGCGAAGCCATCGCCGCGCATCTGGCGAGCGAACTCGGCGACAACGGAAAAGGAAAGAAAAAAGCTAAGAAGGCGAAAAAGGGCGAGCCCGAAGCGCCTCCGCGCATTCAGCGCGTCACCTTTAACGAAATCACCAAGCGTGCGGTGCAGGCGGCGTTTGAACATCCGCGAGCGATCGATCAAAACCTGGTGGATGCGCAGCAGGCGCGGCGCGTGCTCGACCGGCTCGTGGGATATCAGGTCTCGCCGCTGCTGTGGGACAAAGTTCGCCGCGGTCTTTCCGCGGGACGCGTGCAGACAGTAGCGCTGCGCCTGATCGTCGAGCGTGAACGCGAAATCAAGGCGTTCGAGAAAAAAGAATACTGGACCATTGACGCGCACCTCGCCGCCAGCAGGCCCCCGTCATTCGACGCCCGCTTTGTGGGCAAGGGTGAAGAGAAAGTTGAAGTCACCAACGGCGAGGACGCCGAAAAGATTCGCGCCGCCCTCGAGAAGGCCGACTGGCTCGTCCGCTCGGTCGACAAGAAAGAACGCCGCCGCAACGCCGCGCCTCCATTCACGACCAGCAAGCTGCAGCAAGACTCGTCCCGCAAGCTGCGTTTCAGCGTGAAGCGCACCATGATGATCGCGCAGCGCCTGTATGAAGGCGTGGAGCTCGGCGAAGAGGGCCTTGTCGGTCTGATCACCTACATGCGTACCGATTCCACCCGCGTTGCGCCCGAAGCAATTCAGGAAGTGCGCGAGTACGTGGGCAAGGAATACGGCCCGACGTACCTGCCCGAGACTCCGAATACGTTCAAAGAAAAGAAGGAAGCGCAGGCGGCCCACGAGGCGATTCGCCCGACTTCGGCGATGCGCCATCCCGACCAGATCAAGCAGTACTTAAAAGAAGATGAGTTCAAAGTCTACAAACTGATCTGGCAGCGCTTTGTGGCTTCGCAGATCAACCCGGCGGTTTTCGACCAGACCACGGTCGACATCGACGCGAAAAACGGCAGCGAGGTTTTCTGGTTCCGCGTGACCGGATCGGTGCTCAAGTTCGACGGCTTCCTGCGCGTCTACGAAGAATCGAAAGAAGGCAAAGACGAAGAAGACGAGGAACTGAAGCACAAGTTGCCCGCGCTCGAAGCCGGACAGAAACTCACGCTCAAGGAACTGAAACCGGAGCAGCATTTCACCGAACCGCCGCCACGCTTCAACGAAGCGTCGCTGGTGAAAGAACTCGAAGAACGCGGCATCGGGCGCCCGTCCACCTACGCCGCGATTCTTACCACTATCCAGGAGCGGCAGTACGTGCAGAAGGTGGGCGGGAAGTTTTCTCCGACCGAGATTGGGCTGGTGGTGACCGATCTGCTGGTGGAAAACTTCCGCGATATTTTCGATCTGCAATACACCGCGCGCCTGGAAGAGGAACTCGACGAAATCGAAGAGGGCAAAGAGAAGTGGCAGGACGCTCTGGGCGATTTCTACAAGAAGTTCACAAAAGATCTCAAATATGCCGAAAAGCATATGGAGAACATCAAGCGGATGGAGAAGCCCACGGACGAAAAGTGCGAACTCTGTGGCGCGCCGCTGGTCATCAAATGGGGCAAGCACGGGTCCTTCTACGCCTGCAGCACGTACGACAAAGACGATCCCAAGACCTGCAAGTTCACAAAAGAAAATCCCATCAACCTGCCCGATCTCGATTCCGCCGATGTGCAGGAGACCACGCAGGAGGAGTACTGCGAAAATTGCGGCCGGGTGATGGTGCTGAAGCGCGGGCGCTTCGGCCAGTTCATGGCCTGCACGGGATATCCCGACTGCAAGACCACGCGGCGTCTCGACCAGGGCAAGAAAGTTCCCGACATTCCGCTCGACGAGCTGTGCCCGAAGTGTGGGCGCAACATGATGATCCGCCATGGCCGTTACGGCGAGTTCACTACGTGCAGCGGATATCCCGAGTGCAAGTACGTCAAGCAGAACTTTATCGGCGTGAAGTGTCCTGAGTGCAAAGACGGCGATCTGGTCGAAAAGCGGGCGCGCAAGGGAAACACGTTCTACGGCTGCGGGAATTATCCCAATTGCAAGTTCACGTCGGCGCATAAGCCGATCGCCGAAAAGTGTCCGAGTTGTGGCAGCGAATATCTGGTGGAGAAAAATCTGAAGGCTGGGCCGGTGATCGCCTGTCCGAATAAAGAGTGCGACTTCGAGCGCCCTGCGCCGCCGGCGGAAGTGGCGGCGACCTCGGCAACATAAGGACTCATCGAAAATGTTTTGCTTCTTCCGCTCTCGTCGGATCGTCCAAATGGGGCGGTAGTGTTCACTCAAACGGAGGAAATGATGGCCAAGAAGCCGACCGTAGCTGACGCTCAACTGATTCTCGAACTCTATGATCTGCGCCGCGAGGCGGAGATGCGCAAGGCCCGCAACTGGTGGGCCGCCGAATTCTTTCCCGAGAGTGTCGACGATGTGATGAAGGTCGCCTTCATGATGGGCGTGCCGGAAAATAACTGGTTCCGGCAAGTGGCAGGATATTGGAACATGGCCGCGTCCTTTGTTCTGCTGGGCGCGTTAAATGAAGAGCTGTTTCTGCAACCATCGGTGAGCGGCGAGATGTTCCTGATCTTCGCCAAGGTCCATCCTTTCCTGAAAGCGCTGCGCGAGAAGACAGGTGATCCCCATTTCTTTCTCAACATCGAGAAGATCATTACGCGCACGAAATGGGGCAGGGACCGCTTGCAATTCATGCTCAAGCGCGTGGAGACGCTGCGCCAGAAACGCAAATCCAGTTCGTAGCTTCTAGGGATTAGAAGCTTCTCTTCTGTTATCCTAATCGGCTGTGCGGATGATCTGGTGGTTTCTGATCCTGGGCGTGAGCACGCTGGTCGTAGTGTGCGTGGCCATCGCTCTGTACGTGCACCTGCGGCGGCACTTGCAGAAGGCGCACGCCTCGCCCGACGGACCCGTCAGTGAAGCGGAACGCGAGCGTCAGACAGACAGCATGAAACGCTGAAATTTGGCTTTGGAGATCGAGTTATGGCAAGGTCGGCAATTCAAGTTCTAACGACTCCGCAAGACCGGCTGCTTGAGGCTTCGAAGCAGATTGCGATCGCAGTGGGCGCAAGCCTGGTGGTGGCATTGTGCGCGCACATCACCATCCCGTTGATGCCACTCACGCCGGTTCCGCTGACCGTGCAGAATCTCGGCGTGCTGTTGGTTGGGTTGATGCTCGGCAGCCGTCGCGGTTTCGCGGCGCTGGCGCTCTACCTTGCCGAAGGCGCGGTGGGCTTGCCGGTGTTCAGCACGAGTGCCTTGGGTCTCCACGGAGTCGCGCAGATCCTCGGGCCGACCGGCGGATTTCTGATGGTCTATCCGCTTGTCGCTTTCCTCGCGGGCTACATTTTTGAGCGCGGGATGAAAAGCTTTCTCCGCGCCGCAGTCGCCGGACTCCTGGCGGAAATCCTGCTGTTCGCCGGAGGCTTGACCTGGCTCTTCATCTTCACGCATTCGCTGGCGAAGGCGGCTTATCTCGGCCTGTACTGGTTCCTGGCGGCCGAGGTCATCAAGGTGATGTTGGCCGCAGGCATTGCAAATCGCTGGCGCGGTCAGGCAGCAAGAAATTCAGAGCAGCACTAAATTTTGTGGAGTTCATACCTGGAGTTTCTACGATGACAGCAGTATCCGAAACCGCCAAGCCAGGGAGCAGTGCTTCCGGTCAGGTGCGCGAGATTACCGTGGCGCACAGCCCGGATTCCGATGACGCCTTCATGTTCTACGGCCTGGCCACCAACAAGGTCCGCACGCCGGGCCTGCGCTTCAGCCACACGCTGTGCGACATCGAGACGCTGAACCAGAAGGCGCGCGAGGGCGTCTATGACGTCAGCGCAATTTCGTTTCACGCCTATCCCTACGTGCAGGACAAGTACGCGCTGATGGCCTGCGGCGGCAGCGTGGGCGAGGGTTACGGCCCCATGATCGTTTCGCCGCGCCCGTTCACCGCGAGTGAAGTCAAGACCAAGCGCATTGCCGTGCCGGGCACGCTCACCACGGCTTTTCTTGCGTTGCAACTGTTCGCTCCCGGGGTAGAGACCGAGGTTGTGCCCTTCGACCAGATCATTCCCCAGCTGCTTGAAGGCAAGTTCGAAGCTGGGCTGATCATTCACGAAGGCCAGTTGACCTACGGCAAGTCGGGACTACAGCGCGTTGTCGATCTCGGCAAGTGGTGGCAGAAGGTGACCGGCCTGCCTTTGCCATTGGGAGGCAATGCCATCCGCCGAGCGCTTGGTCCGGAACTGATGCCGTTGGTTTCAGCAGCCCTGCGCGAAAGCATCCAGTACGGGCTCGACCACCGTGAAGAAGCGTTGTCGTATGCCATGCAGTTCGCCCGCGATCTCGATACTTCGTCGGCCGACAAGTTCATCGGCATGTACGTAAACGAGCGCACCCTCGACTACGGCGAAGACGGCCGCGAAGCCGTCCGCCGCCTGCTCGACATGGGCCACAAGGCGGGGATCATCGGCCCGGAAGCGAAAGTGGATTGGGTGTAAGAAAGCTTCTAGCTGCTAGCTCCTAGCTTCTAGCCGGTGATTGCCAGTGTTCATGCCTGTTTTACGCCGCCCGCTATACGCATCCGCGGACTTTGTTTTGCTAGAAGCTAGCAGCTAGGAGCTAGAAGCTTGTCCCCCCAAACCCTCCTCATCGATGCCGACGATACGCTGTGGGAGAACAACATCTATTTCGAGCGGGCGATTGCGCGCTTCATTTCTTTTCTCAATCACCACGAGTTTTCTCCGGAGCAGGTGCGCGAAGTGCTCAACGACGTGGAGCGCGAATGCATTGTGACCCACGGCTACGGCCTGCACAGCTTTGCCCACGCGCTGGTCCGCACGTTTGAGCGGTTGAGCGTGCATCCGGTCACGCCTGAGCTGCACGCGCAGATTCACAGCTTCGCGCATACGATTGCCGATCATCCCATCGAAATGTTGCCCGAAGTGCCGGAGACTCTGCAGTACCTCACCGACCGCCATCGCCTGATTTTGCTGACCAAGGGCGCGATCGCAGAGCAGTCGGGGAAAGTCGAGCGCTCCGGGCTGAAAGAATATTTCAACGCCGTCGAAATCGTGTCCGAAAAAAATGCCGCGGCCTACGCCCACGTGGTGGAGAAATACGAGCTTGCGCACGGCTCGACGTGGATGGTCGGCAACAGCCCGAAATCCGACATCAACCCCGCGATGGCCGCCGGCCTGCACGCCGTCTTCGTGCCGCACGGCGACACCTGGATCCTGGAACACGAGGAGATCAACCCGGCTCCCGCCGGTCAGAAGCTTCTCATCGTGGGCCGCTTCGCAGAACTGCGCGAGCATTTCTAATTCTTAACCACAGAGAACACAGTGGACCACAGAGGAACAAGAATTCTCTGTGGAACTCTGTGCCCTCTGTGGTTAAAGCCTTTACGCCGTAAAAGTATTCCCGCAATGGCCCGCCGGTGGCGGAATCACCTTCGTCACCACGTCCACCTCCTCATCACTGCCGCATCAAACTAACCAACACGCCCACTCGCGCCGAGGATTTCTCGCGTGGTAACCTCATCTTGCTCTGCGATCTGGCTCCCACTTCGTCGGTGGCGATTCAGACAAACAATTTACGGCGGCTGTTGCAAACAGTTGAGGCGCTTTCCGAGCTCGGGCCCGCGCTGACGGCGGAGCGCGACTTCTCGGAGACTTCGCGGCTCATGCTGTCGGCCATCATGGAAGCGGCGGGCGCGCGCGAAGGTGCGCTCCTGCTGTTCAACGACAAGCCCGCCATGCTGACCTCCGCCGCGGCCCAGGGCTTTGCCCTGATGCCCGATCCGGCCTTCATTCCTCTCCTGCCCAAGCATGTCCATGCGCTCTCCGCGGCGCGTGGTCCCGTCGTGCTCAATTCGTCGACCTATTCAATATTCCTGAGTTCCAACGGCAACGTCGCTCCCGAACTGTTCAAATGCCTCGCCCCTCTGAAGGCGGGAGGCCGTTTGGCCGGAGTCATCGCTCTCGGCCGCCGTCCCGGCGATGCGCTCTATGAAGACAGCGAACTCGACGCGCTCGAACTGCTGTGCAGCTACATCGCGCTGGCGGTCCAGAATCATGCGCTCACCCAAACCATCGCGCAGCGCGTCTCCGAGAATCTGCGGCTCATGGCTTCGTTGCACGGCTTTTACGACAACGCGCTCGAAGCTTTCGCCACCGCCATCGACGTGAAGCATGTGAACATTCACGGACACTCGCTGCGTGTGGGCCGCTACGCCTCTGCCATTGGCGAGGCCATGGGCATGGAGCCCAGCGAAATTGCCGCCCTGCGCAGCGCAGGCTATCTGCACGATATTGGAAAAGTTGCCGTCGATCGCCGCCTGTTCGGCAAGGCCGGGGCGCTCAATCCCGAGGAGTTTCGCGAGATGGCGGATCACACGACGGTTGGCCATCAGATCGTCAGCACCGTGCAATTCCCCTGGCCGAAGATTCCGGAGACGGTGCGCTGGCACCACGAGCGCAGCGACGGTTCCGGCTATCCCGACAAGCTCGGTCTGGACGACTTGCCGATGCAGGTGCGCATCGTTGGCTTAGCCGATTCGTTCGACGCCATGACCAGCGCGCGTCCTTACCGCGCCCCGCTGTCGGTGGGCAGCGCGCTCAGCGATCTGGTCCGCATGTCCCCGGATAAATTCGATCCCAACGTGGTGCAGGGCCTGCTGATTCAGGTGCGCCGCGACGCCGTGGGCAGCAACCGAACTCCCTTGCTCGATCCCATGCAGGTGAACATCGCCGCCGCCGACATCGATCACCTGGCCGCTACTTTGCAGCACAAAGTATCGCGCGGCAAGACGTATCTGACCAAAGAGCTCGGCCAGTAAACTGTTTGCCTCGGTCAAAAACCTGCTCCCGCGTCGAAAGCCTTATCCTGTAATGACTTTCAGACCACACGGGAATCACGCCAGACAGCAACTTTTTCCCCCGTAAGGGTTCATAATCAGAGTACCTGCTCCGGCCGGGAGTCTTCATGAGATCCAGTTTTGTCCGATTCACCTTTGGGAAGCTCGCTCTGTGCCTGAGCCTGATCGTACTCATTTCAGCCAGCGCTGCCCCGGACCTACTCGCCAAGAAGAAAGATAAAGACAAGGCTGCCGAATCCGGCGCGAACGACCAGAAGCGCGCAATGCAGGCGCTCAATCGCCTTACCTTTGGCCCGCGTCCCGGCGACATTGAGCAAGTCATGGCCATGGGCGTCGATCGCTGGATCGATCTGCAACTGCATCCGGAAAAAATTCCAGACAGCGCCGTGGAATCCCGCCTGGCGGCGTTTCGCACCCTGCGCATGAGTTCGAAGGAAATTGTCGAAGAGTTCCCTGACAACCAGATGGTCAAGCAAGTCATGGAGGGCAAGAAGCCCATGCCCTCCGATCCCGCCAGGCGCGCGGTGTATCAGGTGCAGATCGCGCGCATGCAGGAAAAACAGGAAAAGAAAGAGCAGAAACAGGAAGCCGCCGCCGCTCCTGCTCCGGTTCCTGCCGGACCGGCCGCCAGCGATTCCGCGAAGACGGAGGCTGAACCGGCCGCTGCGTCCGCTGCCAGTGCAGACGCCTCGGCCGCGGACGGCAACTCCATGGCTTCGACAAGCATGAGTTCGACAAGCGCGAGCCCGTCGAGCAAGAACGCGACCGCCAGCTCGAACACCGCGCCCGCCAATGAAATGTCGATGGCTCCTCCCGCAGACCCCAAGCCCGCGCCCGTGGACGATGCCGAGGCCCGCCGCCGGGAAGATCGGCTGTACGCGGACTTGAAGATTCAAGCGCTCATCGATCTCGCTCCCGCCGAGCGTTACAAGAAAGTGATGGCGATGTCGGCCGACGAGAAAGTGGCGTTCGCCGACTCGCTGCGCGGCGGCAAGGGCCAGGATTTTCTCGCCGGCCTTGATCCCAAGCAGAAAGAAACGCTGATGGCTATGAACAACCCGCAGGCCGTGGTGCAGGATGAACTGGTTCAGGCCAAGCTGCTGCGGGCCATCTACAGCGAGCGCCAGCTCGAAGAAGTCATGACCGACTTCTGGTTCAATCACTTCAACGTTTTCGTGGGCAAAGGGCCCGAAAAGATATTCCTGACCAACTACGAGCAGGACGTGATCCGTCCGCATGCTCTCGGCAAGTTTGAAGACCTGCTGGTTGCGACCGCCAAGAGTCCGGCCATGTTGTTTTATCTGGACAATTGGATGAGCGAGGGCCCGAACTCCCTGAAGGCGCTCGGAATTCCGGAGCATCCGTCGCGCTATATTCCGCACTATCCGCCGGGAAGTCCGTACGTGAAGCGCAAACAGAACAACGGCCTGAACGAGAACTACGGCCGCGAGTTGCTGGAACTTCACACTCTCAGTGTGAACGGCGGCTATTCGCAGCGCGACGTCACCGAGGTCGCTAAAGTCTTCACCGGATGGACCATCGAAAAGCCCTACGAGGGCCTGGGGTTCAAATACGATCCCCGCATGCACGAGCCCGGACCGAAATTTGTTCTGGGACATCGCATCAAGCCCAAGGGCGAGGCCGAGGGCAGGGAAGTGTTGCACATGCTGGCCACCAGCCCGCAGACCGCGCATTTCATTTCGTTAAAGCTGGCGCAGCGTTTTGTGGCGGACGATCCGCCGCCTGAACTGGTCGATCGCATGGCGAAAACCTTTCAGAAAAAGAAGGGCGACATCCGTGAAGTTCTGTCGACGCTGTTCCATTCACCGGAGTTCTGGGCCGACGGCGCCTACCGCGCCAAAGTCAAAACGCCGCTTGAGTTTGTGGCCTCGACCGTGCGCGCCACCGGCGCCAACGTCGACGACGCCATGCCGCTCGCCCGCCAGATTGGCAACATGGGCATGCCGCTCTACGCCGCGCAGCCGCCCACCGGTTACTCCATGAAGGCGGAAACCTGGGTGAGTTCATCGGCGCTGCTGAACCGCATGAACTTCGCCCTGGGCCTGACCGGCGGCAAAGTCCGTGGCGTGAAAATGGATGCCGTGCAGTTGGCCGGAGGCCCGCCGGCCCCGGCGGATGCGACCGTTGCGCTCTCCGCGCTCGAAGCCAAGTTGCTGGCGGGAGATGTTTCGAAACAGACCCACGATTCGATCATGGCGCAAATTAATATGGCTCAGATTAATACGGCGCAGATTGAAGCGCCGGCGAAAAATGCGCTTGTTCCAAGCGTGCCTGCTCAGCCAGACAAAGATTCGCAACAGAAGAGGCGCAAACCGGCCGACGTGCCGCGTCCCCCGGACGCCAGCACGATGGCTGGCCTGCTGCTGGGTTCGCCGGAGTTTCAGAAGAGATAGCTTCTAGCTGCTAGCTACTAGCTAACCGCCGGAAGCCGAAGGCTAGAAGCTAGGAGCTAGCAGCTAGGAGCTGTTCTCATGTCCATCACGCGTCGCATTTTCCTTCGCAACAGCGCGCTTGCCGTCGTGGGTACGGCGGCGGTACCGAGTTTTCTGACCCGCGCGGCTTTTGGCGCGGTCGAGGTCGGCGGACGCACCAAGCGTCTGGTCGTCATTTTTCAGCGCGGAGCGGCGGATGGACTGAACATCGCTGTCCCTCATGCCGAGCCGCAGTACTACGCCATGCGGCCCACCATCAACATTCCGCGCAAGGCGGTGCTCGATCTCGACGGCCGGTTCGGGCTGCATCCGTCGCTCGCGGCGTTCCAGCCGCTGTGGCAGCAGCGGCATCTCGCCATCGTTCATGCCGCCGGATCGCCCGACACCACCCGCTCGCACTTCGATGCGCAGGATTTTATGGAGACCGGGACTCCCGGCGTGAAGGCCACCGAAGATGGATGGCTCAACCGCTCGCTCCACGATCTGCCCGGCTCTACGTCAGCGACAACGCCGCAGACTTCTCCTTTTCGCGCGATTGCGCTCGGGCCTTCGGTGCCGCGCATCTTGAGCGGAGTCGAGCCGACGGTCGCCATGAATAACATCAACGATTTTTCGGTGGGAGGAAAGAATCCCAAGGCCTCACCCGCAGCCACTGCGTTCGAGGCGATGTACGACCACTCCTCTGACAGCCTGCTGCACGGCACGGGCGAGGAAACATTCGACGCCGTCAAGATGCTGAAGACCGCGGACCCGGGGAAATACACGCCCGCTACCGGCGCCAATTATCCCAAGGGGCATTTCGGCGATAGCCTGCGGCAACTCGCGCAGCTGATCAAGGCGAACCTGGGAGTGCAGGTGGCGTTTGCCGACCTCGGCGGCTGGGACCACCACGTGAATGAAGGTGCGACCGAGGGACAGTTGGCCAACGTGCTGACAGAATTCTCGCAAACGCTGGCGGCCTTCTGGACCGATCTCGGCGATCTGGGCGAAGATACGATCGTCGTGACCATGTCAGAATTCGGCCGCACGGCGCGCGAAAACGGCAACCGCGGCACCGACCACGGCCATGCCAACGTGATGTTTGTTCTGGGCGGTCCGGTGAAGGGCGGCAAAGTCTACGGCCGCTGGCCGGGGCTCGACCCGTCGCAACTCTACGAAGGCCGCGACCTGGCGTTGACCACCGATTTCCGCCAAGTCATCGGCGAAGCCGTCGCGCGCCACATGGGCAACAAGAACCTGGCCAGCGTTTTTCCCGGATACGACAATCAGCCGGGAAAATTTCTGCGGATACTGGGCTAGGAAGCTATCCCAGGTCGATGAAGACTTCGCCGTCCTCGACCTTCACGGGGTAGGTTTTCAACTTCTGATCGGGATGCCCGTCGGCCGCGCCCGTCTTCGGATCCCAGCGCCAGCCGTGCCAGGGGCAGACGACCTTGCCGTCTTCGACTGTTCCTTGTCCGAGCGAGCCGCCCTGGTGCAGGCACTCGTTATCCATGGCGCTGATCTTCCCCCATATGTTGGCAATGCAGATCATTTTGCCGTTGCAGGGAAAGTTTCGCGCTTCGTTAGTCGTGGGCAGATGAGCTTGGGGGATACATTTGACGAAGGCCATAGTCGGTTCGTTGAATACCAGACAAGCTTAGAACCTGACCACGGCAAGTGGAAGTTGCTGAATTGGATTCTCTACTTACTTCGGCTGCAAAGTCTGGGCAATCATCACTTGCTTCTTAAACGCTTCGACCATATTCTGATCGAGCCGCACTTCCGTGGGCTTCCTGGCCAGCGTCATGGTGTCGATCTTGTCCTGCAGCTTGAGCAGCGCGTAGAAAAGGTTCTCGGGACGTGGCGGGCATCCGGTGACGTACACATCCACCGGAACAATCTTGTCGACGCCCTGCAGCACGGCGTAAGTATTGAACGGGCCGCCCACCGACGAGCACGCGCCCATTGAGATCACCCACTTCGGATCGGGCATCTGGTCGTAGATGCGCTTCACCACCGGCGCCATCTTCAGCGTAACCGTTCCGGCCACGATCATCAGGTCGCTCTGCCGCGGGCTGGGACGGAACACCTCCGACCCGAAGCGCGCGATGTCGAAGCGCGAAGTAGATGACGCGATCATTTCGATCGCGCAGCACGCCAGCCCAAACGTCATCGGCCAGACCGCCGACTTGCGCGCCCAGTTGAAGACATAATCAACCGTGCTGATCATGAAATTCTTTTCGAACTTGTTTTGCAGCCAGCCCATGCATGGACCTCGTTTGCTCAGACCTCGCCCAACGCCTACTCTGGCAGTCTAGGTAAGCCGCGAAGCCGTGTCAATCGGCGGCCAGGCCCACAACCGGCCCGGAACAATCAGAAAAACTCGATCACGAACGTGTTGGTCCCGTCCAGGATGTCGGCGTACAAATAGGTGTCGGCATGCCCGCCGTTGATGTCGAAGTAATCCGTACTGGCTTCAAAGCCGATTCCAGTAAAAGTCCCGGTAATCGCGCAACCTGTTCCGGAAAAAGTGATAGAGACATCGAACACGTTGTTGGTTCCTACCTCGGTGAACGTCCCGGTGACCGTGCAGTTTTCGAGGGTGTTACTGGTCGTAAAGCTTGTGCTGTTGTTGCTTCCGCCTGGCGTAAAGGTTGCCGGCAACAGAACCGGTTGAAGGTTGAGCGCGCCCTGGACGGCTCCAGTCTTGTTCCCCGAAACGGGGGTGACCGCGCCAGTCAGAGGCGAAAAGGACGCCGCGGAAAAAGTGCCCGAAGCCGCACCGGTGAAATTGCCGCCGAAGGCTGAGTTGGAAGTTACGTTGCCCTGCGCGGGGTCGACCGCGGAGGAGCCGCTGTTCGGCCCGCCGGGCTCGGCATAGGCGTTGATGTTTCCGGAAAAAGAGCAGGTGCCGGTGAGCGCGGGCAGTTCCGCTGTATCTCCGGAGGATCCGACGGAATTGTCGAAAAACAAGGCCAGGCCCGCGGAGTCGATCGCTCCATACAGGGTCACAGGACTGCCGCCGGTATCGGTGACGGTCAATTGCCAGTTCCCCACCACGTTGTAAGGACCACCCGTGCAGGCTTTGCTGCTGGAATTAGAGCTGCCACAGCTGACGGCCAGCGCACCAATCAGGAACAGACAGGCCAAGGACAACGACAGTACAATTCTCCGCGACATTTGAATTCCTCCGTTGGTGGCGCTAGTGGAACCTGAGTTTCTGCTCGCAGCAGGAGTCTGAAGTTTCTGTTTGGTGGTTGAGGTCGATGAGGGGCTACGGACAAGGGCAGTATATGAACCCGAGCCCGCGCGGGCAAGCTCGTTTTGTGAGTCTGTTTTGTGAGTCCAACGGCGGTTCGCTATTCCACCAGTTCCAGGACTGTCTTCCGCAAGGGCTTCATCAGCGGCAAGGCCGACAGGCGCAGCAGGTTTACCAGCAGCCCCAGGCTCTTCTCCATCAAGCGCCGGGTTCGCTCCTGGTTGGGCGAGCGGTCGTAGAGCCAGAACATGATCAGCGCCATCTGGTACAGCCAGAGCAGGTAGGGCAGGCGCGGCTTCAAGTCCGAGGGTACTTTCGCGTCGCTGCCTTCCAGGGCGATCCGCATGTGCTCGATCGCTCCCTCGCGGATGGGGCGTGTCTCGTCGCTGAACGGCGAAAGCGGGTCGGTGCCGTCGGGCGCGTGCCGGAACAGCGCGGCGCAGAATTTGCGGTTCGGTTCCAGCAGCTCCAGCCGCTTTTCGAGGATGCACTGAATCCGCTCCTTCAGCTTCTTGTGGCCCGCGAGCACCTCGAGGACAGGCCCGTTGCTCTTTTCCTGCATCTCGCTGTAAAACGCCAGCACGATGGCGTCTTTGGAGGAGAAATAATAATAAGCGCCGCCCAACGCTACGCCCGCTTTGGCCGCAATGTCGCGCATGGTGGTCGGCTCAAAACCTTTTTCGCGAAACAATTCCATCGCGGCCTCATAGATCTTGCGCCGGGTATCTTCTGCCCGCTGCGTGATGCGAGGTTTCAGAGTTGTGGTTGTCATTGAGCTTGTCATTGCAAGAACTCGCGCACGTTCGAGGGCGGCGTGTGGCCCGCCGGCAAGGCGCAAGGCTCGAGTTCCACCCTGCGCAGTTCACCCGCCATCGCTTCCGGATCTTCACGATTCAGCCAACTGGAGAGATAATGCCGGTTCTTCGACAACGCCGCGAACGCCTGCCGCGCCAGCGGCATCAGCAGCGGATGCGCCAGCCGCGCCGCCCAGTCTCGGTACTCCACCATCGCGTAGAGCACCATGATCCAGGCATGATCGTTCAGGTACACCGCGCCTTCATCGCTGCCGTTATCCAGGACGACGGCCAGGTCGTCCTGGGTGGCAATCCGCTCCAGCTCCGGAAACAGCCGCTTCGCCTTCTCTGACCCCGCTTCCAGCACGGCGATGCCAATCCACGAGCGCTGTACCAGTATCCAGTCTTTCAAGCGCCGGCACAGCTCACATTTCGGGTCGTAGAGCACATATAGTTTCTGCATATGCGTACCTCCCAGTGGTCAGTGTCTAGAAGCCATCCCATGAATCGTTTTGGGAAGGGCACGGCTTCCAGCCGTGCCGCTCGGAGCGAACAAGATATGGGGCTTTAGCCCCTGGGGTGATGCTCGGTTCACGAGTTTGGTTCATGAAGCGCCTCATCGGGGGATGGCCACCTTCAGCACCGCATCAGGCGCGACCGGCGGATTCGGCATCACCGGCGGACGCGTCCCGCGTGCGCTTCTGCGGATGCGCGAAAAAACGTACAAGTTGAAGAAGTGCATGCCGCCCAGGATCATCAGCACCATGCCCATCTTGTCGCTGAGCAACTCGATCGCGGCGCGTGACGTACTGATGACATCGGCCGTTTTCAGCGCCAGCGACACGAAGCCAATATTGATCAGATAGAACCCCACCACCAGCAGATGATTGACCGAGTCGGCCAGCTCCGCGTTGCCATGAAACGCGTCCACCAGAAAAATGCCGCCCCGTTTGTACAGCGTGCGGGCCACCCAGATGGTCAAAGAGACGCTGATCAGCACATAAACCAGGTAGGTGGCGACGATGATGTTGTTGGCGGTGTTCATGTTGTTCTCCTCTCTTTCAGATTGTTGAACGTGTTCAAAACAACAATACCTCCGCCTCCCAAGCGTGTCAAGGTAAAAGTTGAACGCGTTCAATATGCAGCAGTTGCAATCATTTACGGCATTTCCCTTGCATCGGCAATCGAGTGGGCCATTCGGCAACGTTGGTAAATGGGGCAACTATTCGTTACCCAATAACCACTCCCTCCTTTCAACCTGCAGAAAAATCTAGGTTGAATGCTGTGGTTTCTGAGGTTTCTCGAATACCGGCATACGAATACTTTTTCAATGCAGGAACTCACACACAAGGAGAGAATCACAATGAAGACAGCCGTAAAGAATGTTGTTCTGGTTCACGGCGGTTTCGTGGACGGGTCGGGATGGGAGGGAGTCTACAAAACCCTGAAGAGAGACGGATATACCGTCTCGATCGTTCAGAATCCGACTATCTCGCTGGCGGATGACGTTGCCGCTACCAAGCGGACGATTGCGAACCAGGACGGCCCAGTGATCCTGGTCGGCCACTCCTATGGAGGGGCGGTCATCACCGAAGCCGGCAACGACCCGAAGGTCGCCGGGCTGGTCTATGTCGCCGCCTTTGCCCTCGACCAGGGCGAGTCCGTCTCTTCCCTCATCAATAACGCACCCCCAGGCGCTCCCGTGCCGCCGATTCTGCCGCCGCAGGATGGATATCTGTTCCTCGACAAGGCAAAGTTTCCTGCATCCTTTGCCGCAGACGTGGACCCAGACACGGCCGCATTCATGGCCGATTCCCAAGTTCCATGGGGCCTGGACGCACTCAGCGGCACAATCAGCGAGCCAGCATGGAAAACAAAGCCAAGCTGGTACTTGGTGACGACCGAAGACAAGATGATTCCACCGGACGCCCAGCGGGCGATGTCCAAACGCGCCGGCGCAACTGTCGTCGAGGCTAAGGCGAGCCACTCCGTCTTCGTGTCGCAGCCGCACGCCGTAGCTGCTCTCATCGAAACGGCTGCGAAAGGCGCGGCCGCAAAAGCGGCTTAGCAGGAGTCCGCATCAGCCGGGCTCGACCATCGAAAACAGCGGCACTCGGGAGCTAATACAGTGCCCGAGTGCCGCAGACGCGTAGTACAGAAGAGGAAAAATGAACGATAAAACTGGGGACAAACGAGGGGCGAATTCGGGGCAGACGTCTGGAGTGCACTCCACCCGTCTGTCTCCGAGTTTGTTCCCCCAGTTTGTCCCAGGTGTATTCTCTTGAGCATCATGCCGATTCCATTTTCGATCTTCCTCTCTCTCTCTACTCTCCTGCTCACAACCAGTCTCCTTCCCGGCCAACAACAGACCGCGCCGCAAAGCGCCAGGCAACAACCCACGACTGCTCCCGCCGTGAAGCCGGAGGATACTGAAGTCTGGGAACCCGTCCCCAAAGTCGTCACGCCAGGTGCGACCACCGCGGCGCCTCCTTCCGACGCCATCATTCTTTTCGACGGCAAGAATCTCGACCAATGGGTCTCGGCCCAGGACCATTCGCCCGCCAAGTGGATCGTGGCCAATGGCATCGTCACCGTAAACAAGGACGCCGGCAATATTGAAACCCGGCGCGCCTTCAAGAACTATCAGCTTCACCTGGAGTGGAGAGTTCCCGCCAACATCACCGGCTCCGGCCAGCTCCGCGGCAACAGCGGATTGTTTCTCGCCTCCACCGGCCCCGAGGACGCCGGATACGAACTCCAAATCCTCGACTCTTACCACACCCCGACGTACGTCAATGGCATGGCTGGCAGCATCTACAAGCAGTCCATCCCGCTCGCCAATCCCATGCGCAAGCCCGGAGAGTGGCAAACCTACGACGTCGTCTGGACCGCTCCCACCTTCAACCCCGACGGCTCCCTGAAAACTCCCGCGTACGTCACCGTCGTATTCAATGGCGTCCTAGTACAGAATCACTTTGAGCTGAAAGGCGAGACCCTCTACATCGGCCAGCCCTTCTACAAAAAGTACGACTCCGCCCCCATCAAGCTGCAAGCCCACGGCGACCCCAGCCCGCCCCTCAGCTTCCGCAACATCTGGGTCAGGGAACTGAACTAGCAATGCAAAAGGCGCGCCTCCCAGCAAGAATTCAAGCCGCGGAGCGCCGGCATAAGATAGCCCAGGACGTAAGTCCTGGGTAAGTCAGCCAAACAGGGAACCAAGTCCCGTAGGGACGACAGAAAAGGTTTTTGATTTCGCCGGAAGCCAAAAACACAAAGGGTGCCCCATCCTTCGCGTTCTTCGCGAAGGGTGGGAACCACAGACCTCGACCTCTAAGTCCCTCCCCATAGATCGCCTCACCCACCCTTGCAAAGAACGCAAGGATGGGGCACCCTCAGATGAAATACTGCAAACGAAGAATTATTTGAGGGGCGGGCCACCCGCCGACTTTGCTGTAATGGGTACCACAGTGAACGGCAAGTACTACGAAGTCGAGAGAGGCTGAAAAGCGGAGCAGCCGCCGAATCAATGACAACGAGGCTCCAGCACCCATCGGCAACGGTGCCTAATAAAGTCAAGTGTTCTGTGGATTTCTCCTATGTCCCTGACCAGCTGGAGCTGTTTGAGTCCGATGATTTGATCGGGATTGGGATGGAGGCTGATGAGATAACCGCGGGTGGCCCATTCAAGCCCGCTTTTGGCTTGAGTGGGGCAGTTCTCGAAATCCGAGAAACCCGGGGACAAGAAGTCCGCCGCTTTTCCACAGCCCCGCACACAATATTCCCTGTCCTTGTGACGAACAACCTTGACCGAGCGTACAGAAGGCGCAAACTGGAACCGTGCGCAAAACATCTCATTCACAAGTCAGCTCAAGGCCTGCGGAGCAATCCCGCCGCGTCGCCCCTTCGACTAACTCCCTGCCCTGGAATATTTTGCCTGCAACTTATTTCATTTCAATATTTTACGGGCCAGATGCGCGATCTCCGCGGCCTAACTGCAATCGAATCAATGCTTTCCGCGGGCAATAATTAACTTGACTAACCCACGCCAATCTGCTATGGTTCTTGCATGGAACAAGTCACTGGCATTCCGCAGACCTTACAGGAAGCGATTCAATACTTTAGCGACGAACAGGTGTGCATTGACGCCGTTGCAATGATGCGATGGCCGGACGGCCCACGGTGCCCGGACTGCCATTTTGACGACGCCAAGAACCCCTATTATCTCAAGACCCAGAAGCGGTGGAAGTGCCGCTCGTGCCGTCGCCAGTTCTCCGTCAAAGTCGAGACCATCTTTGAGGACTCGCCCATTCCCCTACAAAAATGGCTTCCCGCAATGTGGATGCTGGTTAGCTGCAAGAATGGCGTTAGCTCTTGGGAGATTCACCGCTCTCTAGGAGTATCGCAAAAGACCGCTTGGTTTATGCTTCACCGTCTCCGTGTCGTTCTCAAACCGAAAACAAATCCGGGCTTCAAACTCGGCGGCGAAGGGAATGCAGTCGAAGTGGACGAGTCTTTCATCGGCGGAAAACTTAAGAATATGCACCGGGATCGCCGGGTGCGCTTTGCAGCGCAGAGCGGTCACACTGGCGGCGCAACGGGTAAGGCAATCGTGGTTGGAATGCTTGACCGGGATGCGCGGCGAATTCGCGCCAAGGTTGTACCGAACATCAAGCGCGAGACCTTGCAAGCCGAAGTTCTCAAGAACGTTAAATACGGATCGAAGGTCTACACCGATAGCGCGGTGCCTTACGACCATCTGAACTGGAAATACATTCACGAAGTTGTAGACCACTCGCAAGAGTACGTGCGCGGACAGGTCCACACAAACGGACTGGAAAACTTCTGGAGTTTACTAAAGCGGAATCTCAAAGGCACTTACGTTTGCGTCGAGCCATTCCACTTGGAACGCTACATCGACGAGCAAGTGTTCCGCTATAACAACCGCGCCACGAAAGACAATCCGCTGAAGGACTCCGACCGCTTTCTGCTGGCGCTCTCACAGGTCGCTGGAAAGCGCCTGACGTTTGCCGAACTCACAGGGAAGGACAAGGAAATACCGTTCTAAGCCTTACTATCGGCAACGCGGCCCGAAACGGAAGAACCCGGCCTAGGGCCGGGTTTCTTTTTGACCTGGCGTCGTATTTTCTCGGCATCCGCAAGCCTCTGGTTTAGATCGTCCTTCGACACTGTAAGCACGCGGCGAAGCGCGTTCTGGAAGCGTGCAAACTTTTGCTCTGGCGTAGTCGTGGGGTCGAGTTTAGACTTCATGCGCTCATCATACCGCAGATCGGAGAATGACAAAGATGAAATGGCGATGGTTTGTTTTGGTGACATTCCTTGTCGGATCGCTGATCGTAGCTTGCTTAGTTTGGGCTGGGAACGTTTCCAACTGGAACGGTGTCGTTCTCCTACTCATCGCCGTGATTTTCTTTATCGAGCAAGCTGAGCGAAACATAATTGAACGCTTGGATCGCATCGAAAAGCTAATCCGCGCCAAAGCCGGGAATGAAGTATAATTCGCGGCTGCCATGACTGTGATAGATGATCCTAACTTCCGCGTCGGCGATGAGCACATGCCGAACTATCGCTTTATCTGTCCGCAGTGTAAGCGCGACATTCTCATCTACAGACAATTGCCATTTCTGCCTCCCCCAACGGAAACCGAGATTAGCGTGCGCTGTGAGGACTCTGAGTGTGGATGGCTTGGGACTCTTCGTGGGTCGGATGCCGATCCGTGGCCCCCTCCGGTCGTAGAGAATGCCTGAATTCATTGTCACGACCGCATGACTGGCATTTAATTAAGGTCGTGATTCCCAGCACGTTCGTCGAGAGTCTATCTATTTCCGCGCCGCAAATGCAGCTAATCGAGATGGTTTGCATTCGACACACTCCAAGCGTATCTTGAAATTGTCGAATCAGGTTCAGGCCCCGTTAGCGCGGGGCTTTTGTTTTTATGTCAGATGCTTTCCATAGCGCACGAAGCAAAATCGACCGGGCCAAGCAACATATTGCCGAAGTGGAATCCATCATCTCCGCGCTGCCAAATAATTCCGTTGCTACCATTGAGATCAATCCTGACGGTGGAAATGAAGTGTTGAAGCATGATCTTCGTGATCGGGATAAGATCATCAGCAATCTCGCTTTGGTGCTCGGAGATGCTATCCACAATCTCCATTGCGCTCTCGATCATGCATGGCTGTCTGTTTTGACCGAACTCTGCCCGGCGAGCATTAACAATCAAACCAAATTCCCCATCTTCCCTGTACGAGACAAGGTCGAAGCCGCGCTTCGCGGGGTTAAAATAGACAGCGCCGCACCCGCGCTTTTCGATCTTGTTCTTCGCCAAGTAAAGCCTTACGAGGGAGGGAATGAATCCCTCTGGTCTATTCACAGTTTGGACATTGACGACAAACACCGACTCCTTTTGCCCATCATCGAATACGCTTCCATTCACGGCATTGAGGTGGAAGATGAGCAAGGGAAAGTGGTCAAAGGCGGGACGTGGGGAACGTCCGAAAAGCCGCCCTACTACATCCCCATTCAGCTCGGTTGGCACCTCAAGGAGAAGGGAACAGTTGCCTTTTCGGTACTGTTCGATGAAGGGCCAATGTTCCAATTCGCGGACATACGCGACATGCTCTGGGCGTTTACGATACAGGTTGTGAACGTCATTCAGGCCCTTGAAAACGTCGTTCCCATCGAACTCGGGCGAAGGGTAAGCGTTAGTTGATTCTGCGGTTGGCACTTCCCATTATAAACACAGGGAAATCGGCTATTTGGGTTAGTCAACGTAGTTATTGCCTTTCCGCGCACCAGCAAAACAAATGTGGGATCGATCCACCTGCCTGTACCAAGCCAGGCTCCACCACTGTCGCCCACCGCTCCCTGATAAAATGAACCGTTCTGTGGAGCCCGTATGTCCCTGACCAAACAGCAAGCGCTGGAGATGTTCAACTCCGATGACCTGATCGGCATTGGCATGGAAGCCGACGCGGTGCGGCGCAAGCTGCATCCCGAGGGCGTGGTCACCTACATCATCGACCGCAATATCAACTACACCAACTTCTGCACCGAGTACTGCACCTTCTGCGCGTTTTACCGCCCGCTGAAAGGCCCCGCCGCGAAGGAAGGCTACATCCTCGACTTCGACACCATCTACGAGAAGATTCGCGAGACCGTCGAACTCGGCGGCACCGGCGTGCTCATGCAGGGCGGACTGCATCCTGATCTGAAGATTGACTGGCACGAGAAGATGCTGCGCGGCATCAAAGAGCGTTTCCCGAAGATTCATCTGCACTGCTACTCGGCGTCGGAGATCATTGCGATCGCCGAATACAGCGCGCTCTCGATTCGCGACACAATTCTGCGGTTGCGCGATGCCGGCCTCGACTCCATTCCCGGCGGCGGCGCCGAAGTGCTGGATGACGAAGTCCGCTACAAGATCGCCCGCCTGAAGTGCCTGACCGAAGACTGGCTCAACGTGCACCGCACCGCGCATCAGATCGGGATGCGCACCACCGCGACCATGATGTTCGGCGTGGGCGAGACCTACGAAAACCTGGTCAACCACTTCCAGCGCCTCTATGAATTGCAGGAAGAGACCGGCGGGTTCACGGCGTTCATCCCGTGGAGTTTTCAGCCGCAGAATACCGCGCTCGGCGGCCGCCACTGGGACGAGGCCACCGCTGTGGACTATTTGAAAGTGCTGGCCATCTCGCGCCTCTATCTTTCGAACTTCCTCAACGTGCAGTCCAGCTGGGTGACGCAGGGCCTGAAAGTCTGCCAGATGGGCCTGCGCTTCGGCGGCAACGACGTAGGGTCGGTGATGCTCGAGGAAAACGTGGTCCGCGCCGCGGGCGTGACCAACTGCACGACCGAAGAAGAATTGCGCCGGATTATCCGCGATGCGGGATTCCGTCCAGCGCAGAGGGATACGCTGTACCGGCAGTATTTCTTGAATTAGTTGGAGACGCGGTAGTGGCGTGCCGTTGCTTGTAGATTGGCAAGGCGTCCGCTAGGATGAGTTGAAGAGATCGCCGATGGCTCTCGACTGGACTCAATGCGCAGCTGTAGAGAGCGTGCCGGGCAAGGTAAGCGGCGCCTGGGTTTTTTGCGGCACCCGCATCCCGGTCGCAGCGGTGTTCGAAAACCTGGAGGATGGCCTCACGATCGATGACATCGTCCAGATGTTTGATGGACTCACGCGCGAGCAAGTGAGAACCGTTTTGGATTTCGCAGCCCAGAGTTTGGAACAGCCGGCTCCGGCGCGCTGATGTTGATTCTCTTCGACCAGGGAACGCCCGTAGCAATCAGGAATTCTCTTCCTGGCCATGTTGTCAAAAACGCATACGATCAGGGATGGAGCACGCTTCTCAACGGTGAGCTCTTGCGCATCGCCGAACAGGCCGGATTCGACGTGCTGCTGACGACCGACAAGAACCTGGCCCATCAGCAAAACCTGGCAGGGAGAAGAATTGCGATTGTTGCCCTCGGCAGGAACAGATGGAGCCTGATTCGGCCGGCGTTGGAAACGATCGCTAAGGCTGTGGAGGCGGCAACACCGGGAAGCTACACGCTGGTGGAGATTCCCGGGAAATAGTGCGGGGTTGTGGCCGCTAGGGAGTGGAAGTCAGGGTGCGATGCACCACGGTAGGAGTCTGCATGGCATTTCCCATCAAAGTCTGTGCCGTTTGTGGCGAGGAGTTCGAGTTGAAGCCTGGCAAGCCCGGGTTTGCCAACCGCTGTCCTTCGTGCAGCGAAGAAGAGTCCGATGCAAAGTCGAAGCCTGCGGACGTGCTGAAGACGGACAAAGGGGCGAACGCGGCTCGGCGTGAGGCCATGCGGAATTTGCTTTATCGCAAGGACAACTGAACGACATCCAGCATGCCGCGCTGCGCGCGGCGGACGGACGAATGCGTCCGTCCCTACGTAAAACCTTACTGCTTCAGAATCCAACTCGCCATTTTGTCCAGCGCGACCGGAGACATGGTTTCTTCGATCTGCGCGTATTCAGAAGGGGCTCCGGTCTTGGCGGTTTGGAATAGGTGGTTCAGGCCCGGGAGTTCATCAATCTCAACGTGCTTATTCCCCGCCTCTTCCAGCGCTTTGCGGATGGGTGGCAGATTCTGGCTGGGCAACACCTGCTTGTCGAGAGATCCGTTGATGGCCAGAACGGGGCAAGTGACTTTGCGCAGGGCGGTCGCGGGATCGTAGGTCAGGAAGTAACGGAACCACGGCGAGGTCAGCATGTGGATTTGCACGCCGATCTGCGCTTCGGGTACGTCGCCGGCCATGTGCTCTTTCAACTCTTTTTCGAGAACGGTTTCATCCTTTTCTGATTCGATCAGCTTGATCATGTCCCGTTCCTGCGCCGATTTCCTGGCCGCTTCCTCAGGACTCTTGCCGCTGGCAATTTGAATGGCCTCGTTTTGCGCCACGATGACTTCGTCGCCGGGAACGCCGGTGCCGGCCATCATCACAATGAAGGCGACGTCTTTATTGCGGGCGGCGATCATGGGAGCGATGACGCCGCCTTCGCTATGACCGATGAGTCCAATCTTGTGGGGATCGACCTCGGAGCGGGTTTTCAGATAAGCGATGCCGGCTTCGGTATCGGTGGCGAAGTCGGCGGTGGTCGCGGTTTTGAAATCGCCGGTGGACTTGGCTGTGCCGCGATCGTCGGCGCGCAGTACGGCAATGCCGTGGCGCGTGAGATAGTCCGACAGAACCAGGAACGGTTTGTGGCCCATCAGGCTCTCGTCACGATCCTGCGGGCCGGAGCCGGTGATGAGCACGACCGCGGGAAACGCTCCTTTCCCCTGAGGAATGGTGAGGGTTGCCGCCATCGTCACGTTCTGCACTTTGTTGTCGTAGGAGACATCTTCGTCGCGGTAAGGATACGGCTTGACCGGATTCTGCGGACGCTTGAGTTCGAGTTCGGATTGATCCTTCACCCGCTTGAGCGCCAGCGGATGGGCGCTGCCGAGTTGGGTGAAGGTGCCATCGATCGAAGATAGATCGGCAGCGATCTTGCCTTCGAAAGCTCCGCCGATCGATTTGATTTCAATTTTCAGCGAGGAGCCGTCGCGGGTGACGGAGTTGGTGGGCAGACCGTTGGCGTTCTGGTCGGGACTGTCCATGGTCGCGGTCAGGCCGTCTTCGGTATTGACGATGTGGAACACGACGCGCAGCTTCATCGAACCCAGATCAAGCGTGCCGAGCCAGGCGCCGTCAATGTCGGAGGGCCTGGCGGGCTTGTGCTCGGTCTTGACGGGAGCGGCCGCACGTTTGAACTCGAGCGGGATGGCCTGGGCTTGCGTCCACGTGCCAGAAACTGTCTTGCCATCGGGCGCGACTTTGCCTTCGTAGCTGCCGCTGACTTTCTCGACGCCGAGGCTCAACTTGGAGTCCTTGAGAGTGATGGAACTTACGGGGATGCCGTTGCCGCCCGGCTGGTCGATGCTGTCGAGTGTGGCTTTGAGGCTGCCGTCGGCGGCCTTGGAGACATGCAGCACTAGGCGCAGTTCGGCGCCGCCGACGCTGAGCGTTCCTTGCCAGTCACCGGTAATGTCCTGGGCGCGAGCCAGGGCTGCCGCGGCAACGATCATTGCGAGAATCAGAAAGCGTTTCATGCGGTTCGCCCTCCTTGGGCGAGAGAAAGAGAAGTTGAAAGGGAACAGGGTGTCGTCCCTACGGGACTCGCGACCATTCCCGCGTTGACCCGGCACTTCCGTGCCGGGCTCTCACATACCGCCGCTTTGCGGCTGGTTTTCTGCGGCGGACAGTTCGTCGATCATGCGTTGCAGACAGCGTGCGGCTCGCTGGTTCATCTTCCAGACCAGCAGAAACAGGACCGCCACCACAGCGTCGAGCCATCCCGCTGCCGCCAGGCCCGCCGGCCGGGCCACGGCGTAGCCGACGGTAAGAACCACGAACCCCGGAACCAGCGGGGCCAGGTACCACGGCCAGACATTGCTGACGATATCGCGCTGCCGCACCAGTTCGGCGCGGAAGAACTGCAGGCAAGTCAAAGAGCCCATCGCCGCCGGCATGCTTCTGGCCGAGCCCTTGCGATGCAGTTGGAGCACGACCCAGCCCAGGCCGGCGATGAACAGAGCATAAGCGATGCGGAACAGCAGCGCATGAGTCGTAGCAAAGAAATATGCGAACAAAACCGCCGCGACCAGCGATGACACATACTCGCGGAGATTTCTCCAGAAGATCCTGCGCTCGAATTTTCCCGCACGGCGGCGAATGACGTCGGCTGACATTTTGATATCCTCCACGGGCTGCGATTGCCAGAGCTGTTGCGCCTGGTTGGAATTAGTCTGGTTCGGATCAGTTTGGCTGGAATCAGTCATGGTTGTGTCCCCCTTGTCTGAAACTGGCGGGCCAGCACAGCCTTGATGCGATGAATCTTGGTCGCCACGTTTCCGGGTGATAGTCCTGTAATCTCCGCAATCGAAGCAGCGTCGAGGCCTTCGAGGTACGACAGAATCACGTGCCGGTCCAGCGGCTTCAGGCGCTGGATCAGCTGCAGCAGGCGGTCGAGAGCCTGACTGCGTTCGGCGGCCGGCTGGCCGCTGGCGGCGTCGGGCAAGTTTTCCAATTCCTCAAGTCCGACCAGCGCTTGCGATCGAGTGCGGCGCTGCTGCATGACGTGCGAAGCGGCAACATTGTGAGCCACGCGGTAAATCCACGTGCGGGTGGAGCACCGGCCGTCAAATCCTTCAAAGCTGCGCCACAGCGCCACGTGAATATCCTGAAGAAGATCCCGACGAACCTCCGGGTCGGCTTCGTAGGCGCGCGCCAGCCGTTCCAGGGCCGCGCCGAAGGTTCGGGCGGCATCCTGGTAAAGCTCGTCCTGGGTGGACGCCGCGGCCGGAATCGTCTCAATTGCGCTCACAATAAGGTAGTCGGTAGAGATCGAAATTTCTTACAGGAGATTCTGTTTCTTCCTAGTTCAGTTCACGCCGGCACTCCTGTTGCTTACAGAAAATTAGCGCGTAAATCGCGGAAACCAGCTATAAGGCGACCGCAGGGCGCTCGTCAAGGTTGTTGGGAAAGGCTGTTAAGACAGGTCTTGGGGATGGCCTCTTCCCGGGGTAGAATGAAGGCAACGGCGGGCCGATCCTCACGGCTGGCCGGGAAGCCGCTCCCCCGTGGCCATTCCAGTTGGAATCCATAAAGCCAGGTTTTTATGAAGTCAGGCTCCATGAAATCACGTTTCGCGAAGCAACGTTCGGCATGCCTGCTGATCTGCCTGCTGGGCGCGAGCGCCGCGGCACAGGTTGCGGGCAGTGCGGCGGCGAAGCCATCGGCACGCGCCGTGATTGACGGCGTGGTCACGAGGGAACCGGGCAGCGAGCCGGTGAAGAAGGTGCTGATCGAACTCATCGCCGAGAACCAGGCGGAAGGCGGCGACTACACGGCGCTCAGCGGCGCGGACGGGAGTTTCCACATCGAAGGCATCGTGCCCGGACGCTACCATCTGTTTGCCGAGCGCACGGGGATGCTGGAAGTCGACAAACACCGGGCGCGCGGCGACGGGCGTGTGCTGACGCTGACGACGGGGCAGGAAGTCAAGGACCTGTGGATACGCTTGCAGGCTGCGGCAGTCGTGCACGGACGCGTCACCGACGAAGATGGAGACCCTTTGCCCAACGCCCAGGTCGCAGTGTTGCGGCAGACGTTTGTTTCCGGGCACGGCCGCTGGGAGCAGGCGGGCGCGGAGCGGACGAATGATTTAGGGGAATACCGAGTTGCGGGACTGCCGGCGGGGAGTTACTACGTGTCGGTGAGCCCGCCGCCGGATTTCAAGAGCCTGATTGAAGCGGCGGGTGCGGCGGCGGTGCGCGAAAAAGGTGGGCCGGACAAACCCGCGCCCACGTCGTATCAAACGACCTACTATCCCGGGACGGCGGATCGCAGCCAGGCTGCGCCCGTTCCGTTGCACGCGGGAGATGATTTTCCCGTGGATTTCTCGCTGACGCCGAGTCCGAGCCTGAGCATTCGCGGGTCGGTGGTGAATCTGCCGCCGCGGTCGTCGGCGGTGATCATGCTCCAGTCGCATGATTTCAACCTGGTGCTGAACGGGGCGGAGATGCATCCCGACGGAAGCTTTGTGATTCGCGACGTGGCGCCGGGAGCGTACACGATTCTGGCCACGGTGGAGAACACGCCGGTGCCGATGATGGCGCGGCAAGCGCTGCAACTGGTGTCGAACAGCGTCGAGGATCTGAAGCTGCAGCCACAACCCGGGGGCTGGGTTCATGGTCGGCTGCGTCTGGAGAGCAAAGCCGGCGCGGCCGAACGGAGAGGCAACCAGGTGGATGTGAGCCAGATTTTTCTGAAGTTGCGCTCGGCCGACGGCGGCGACGAAGCGCTGGGCGAATTCAGCATGAGCGACGGATTTTCCAGCCTGGCGCATGTGGGTGCGGACGGGAACTTTGAGTGGAAGAGCGTCCCGCCGGGGAACTACGATGTGGAACTCGCCGGGGAAGGCGGGGCGAATGCCGACCTGTATCTAAAATCCGCGCTGGCGGGAAATCACGATGTGGACGATGCGGGAGTGAGCGTGAATGGTGGAGTTGTGATGCTCGATTTGGTGGCCAGTGCGAACGGCGCAATTGCGGAGGGCATGGTCGCCGACCAGAAAGGCGAGCCGGTCGCGAATGCGGTGGTCGTGGCCGTGCCCGAGCCGCGGCTGCGCACGCGCGTCGAGCGCTATCGCACCACGGCGAGCGATCAGAGCGGACGGTTCGCGCTGCACGGAATTCAGCCCGGCGATTACACGCTGTTTGCCTGGGAAAGCGTGGAGGGCGAGGCGTATTACAATCCCGAATTTCTCAAAACATACGAGACGCAGGGAACCGCGCTGCGAGTGAGCGAAGGCGATCGGAAGACCATGCAAGTGGAAGTGATTCCCGAAGCAGAAGAACAACCGTAGGCAGTGGGGGAGGTCCTTCCCTCAGGGGCTAAAGCCCAATTCTCTTAGCCTGGCGATACGGCACGGCTGAAGCCGTGCCCTTCCACAAAACAAGCCGCGCTGCGCGCGGCGGACAGCCGGAGGCGGCTGTCCCCACATAAAACCTCTTCAACCTCTCGTGTCGTTTTCTTTCCCGACTCCTCCCTTACCAGTGATGAGTCTCCACCACCTGCGAAGTGGCGTCGGCGGGTTTGGTCTCGTCGGCGTGGATCTTGCCGTCGTCTTCGGCGTAGAAAGAGCGGTGCAGGGCGTCGAGATTTTTTGGCGTCATGGTGAGGATGTAGTTGTCGGTTTTAGCCCGGAAGCCAGCGGTGTAGTCGCCGCGGTCGGGGTTGACCATGCGCTGGGTAAAGTTGTTGATGTGAACTAACTGGCTGAGCGACGAGGCGTAGTGAGCGTGCTGCTTGTGAAACAGCATCTGGGCGCGCATGACGCCGCGCATGTAGGCGAGCGCAAGGGCTTCGGAGTCCGAACGAGCCGGGTCGCCGTGGTATTTGGGCGTGTAGGTTGGAGCTTGAGGCGCGGGGGCAGCGGCTGGCGGCGCGTCCTGAGCCGGCAGCAGGCACGCGGCCAGCAAGAGCACACAGAGGATGGTCAACAATTGCGTCGGTCGTTTCATGCGATCGGTCATGCGGTTCATCATGCGAGCGGATTTGCTTCTCCCTGTCATTTTGGTTACCTGCGGTCACGCGTTCTGGAAATGTTCAAGCGCGCGGCGGAACTTCGACTGCCAATGCCGCGTCCAGCCTGATTTTTCCATGTTACTCCCGTAATTTCACTTCGGTCACGTTCTCTTTGCTTCGGGATGAATTATCACTATGCTGGATACAAGAATTCAAACCCTACAGGGAAAACTATGAAAGCAGCAGTAGCCAGAAAACCAGTCATCCGAATCGCGGTGGTGGAAAGCGATCCATTGCGCTTCGTTGGGTTCCGCGCGCTGTTCGACTCTGAGCCCGAGTTCGAACTCATCTCCGCGGCGCTGCCCGAGATCAGCACGCTGCAAGGCATCGATCTCATCCTGCTCGGCAACCGTAACGGCCAAAACCTGTTTGACGTGATGGCCAGTCTGAAGGCCACGCGGCCGGATTTGCGCATCATCGTGACCGGCTCGGGAATCGACGAAGAAACGATTCTGAAGGCGATTGCGTCCGGAGCCAAAGGTTATGTCGACGAAGCGGCTACACCCGCGGAGTTTGCGCAGGCCATCCGCATAGTGAACCAGGGATCGGTCTGGGCTCCGCGGCGCGTGCTGTCGATGTTCATCGAGCGGGTGTCGTCGGCGCCGGGACGAATTTTTCCGGCGGGCCGGGTGACCTTCACCGACCGCGAAAAAGAAGTGCTGGAGATGCTGGTGGCCGGCCGTTCCAACAAAGAGATTGGCGGCCAGTTAGGGATCGAGGAGCGCACGGTGAAGGCGCACGTGGCCAAGTTGATGCGCAAGGTGGGCGTGCAGAACCGCATTGCACTGTCGGTGCATGCCATTACGCATTCGCTGGTGGCGACGAAGTAAGAGCAGCTTCTAGCTTCTAGCTACTAGCTAAACCTGGGGTGGCAAGCGGACGGGTTGACATGGGTCGTCCGGGTTACCGGCGGCCACTTACTTTCGTAATCTTGCGAGCCTTTTGGATGTAACGCATACTCGGCTTACCTACCACAGAACCTGGGAGACGGGGTTGAGAGCGGCGATTAGGGTCACTGCTTTCAGCCCCGCATTTTTTTGTCCTGGGGCTAAAGCCCGACATCTCTAGATGACTTTACGCGGCCCTAAAGGGCCGCTCTTTCACCGGCGCATCTTCTACCGGCGCATCTTCCACCGCGCCTTCATTTACAATCCAGGGTACAGATTCCAGTGAATCCTTTGGTGGGTGAGGAAGCATGAAAAGGCTTTTGTTGCTGACCCTTGTTTGGCCGACCCTGATTGTGTCGCTGTGCGCTTTTGCGGCTGCGGCAGATCAGGGAGAATCGAAGGCCTCCGACCGGGTCCAGGCGGCCGCGGACGTGTTGAATGAAATTCAGTCGGCGCCGGACTCCGGCATTCCCCAGGAAATTCTGAGCAAAGCGGAGTGCGTGGCGGTGGTGCCGTCGATGTTGAAAGGCGGATTCATTGCGGGCGCGAAGTATGGGCGCGGGCTGGCCAGTTGCCGCACTCCCAAGGGCTGGAGCACGCCGGCGTTTTTTACCCTGGGGGGAGGCAGCTTCGGTTTTCAGATTGGCGGGCAAGCGGTGGACCTGGTCATGCTGATCATGAATAACGACGGCATGCGGCATTTGCTGGCCGACAAGTTTGAGATTGGTGCCGATGCTTCGGTGGCTGCCGGCCCGGTGGGGCGTCACGCCGAGGGCAACACCGACTGGACGATGCGGGCCCAGGTGCTCACCTATTCGCGCGCCCGCGGCATTTTTGCCGGCGTGGCCCTCAACGGAGCGGTGTTGAAGCAGGACAAGAACAGCACGCGCGAGTTCTACGGACACATGATGACCACCAGAGCGGCGTTGACCGGAGAGGTCGATCCGCCGGCGGGCGCGAACGCGTTCCTGACGACGCTGGCGAAGTGGGCGCAGGAAGCGGCCAAGTAGAACAGGGATCAGGGGCCAGGGATTAGTGTGCAGTAACAGCCCGGTTCTTCTGTCACTGATTATCTTGTCCCTAAACCCTAGCCCCTGAGCCCTGACCCTAGATGCGGCAAAAACTCGAATACGCGGCTGCTTGGCCGTTCATAAAAATCCTGGGACTGATGCCGCGTCCGCTGGCGCGCGCCGTGGGCATTGGGCTGGCGCAGATTGTTTATCTGCTGCACGGGCGCTTGCGGCGCGTGGGCATGCGCAATCTGGAGCTGGCATTTCCTGAAAAAAGCGAGGCCGAGCGGGCCCGCATTCTGCGCGGGGAGTTCACCTCGCTGGGCCGGCAGCTGGCGGAAGTTTGCCGGTTTCCGGGGTACACGCTCGAGAATGTGCAGCAGGTTGTCGTCTATGACGGTCTGGAGAATTACGAGCGGGCGTACGCGCGCAAGAAGGGCGTGTTGTTCCTGACGGCGCATTTTGGAGGCTGGGAGCTTTCCGCGTTCACCCATTCCATGCACGGCCACTGGATGCATGTGGTGATGCGCCCCATGGATAATGTTTATCTGGACCGTACGATTCGCGATTACCGCACGATGCACGGCAACAAAACTGTCGACAAGGATGATTTTGTGCGCGGCTTGCTGGCGGCCATGAAGGCGGGCGAAGTCGTGGGCATCCTGATGGATACGAACATGACTCCGCCGCAGGGCATCTTTGTGGATTTTTTCGGCATTCCAGCCTACACGGCGAGCGGGATGGCGCGGATTGCATTGCGCACCGACGCTGCGGTCGTACCAACATTCACAATTTGGGATGAAGCTCTGGGCAAATACAGGCTGCGCTTCGATCCGGCGCTGGAGTTGATTCGCACCGGCGATCAGGAAGCCGACATCGCCGCCAACACGCAAATGTTTACCAAGGTGATTGAAGATTATGTGCGCAGGTATCCCGAGCAGTGGCTGTGGGTACACCGGCGGTGGAAGACCCGGCCGGAGGGGGAGAAGGGGTTGTATTAAGGCCCAACGTCCCCACTTCTCGCGCAAAGAACGCGCGAGAAATGGGGCACCCGGCCTTTTTGGGCGATTCTTTATTTGGTATCGGGATTGTTGTGGCGCCAGCTCCAGTAGGCGGTCTGCTGTCCTGAGTTCAACTCGATGAAAGTACGCTTCTGGTGGTGATCGGTCTGGTAGCGCTGGTATGCGCGGTCTTCATTGCTGTCCCAGGTGTGATAGTCCTTGTGGCCCTTGTCGTAGTAGCGCTTGTTGTTCTCGCCTTGCTTTTCTTCGTGATTCTTGTCGTCTTGCGGGCTGGCAGTGGCCATCAGCGCGACCGGCGCGGCAAGGGCGGCAGTCAGAAAAAGTGTGCTCAGATATCGGTATCCACGGTGCAAGTAGTTCTCCTTTGGCGCGAGACTCAGATCCACAGAATCCCGCTAGCCTCACTGTGTACTCTTGCGGCGCTGGAGTCTGATCAATAGTGATCAGGCGGGTTGGGCCAGGTCGGGAGAAATCCGGAGGAGTGGCCGTGGGTGCACCGGCCGCGGAGGCGAGACGGGGCTGCATCAGGCCTCTGGTGCGCAGTATTCACTTCAGGAATTCATCTGGATCAGCAAACCCGTCATCATTAAGGCGATGTCGGCCGCGATTCCGAGCAAAAGCCCCAACGCGAACTGCATCCCACCTCGCTTGCTGGCGGATGGCACAAGGGCTCGCTTACAGACGATCGTGTCTGCCCATCGGTCGCCATGACGCTTCTGCTCGGGGTCTTCGCGCATGGCGAAGTAGCCGACTACGCCGAAGAACATAGCGTCCACGAAATAGCCGAGTTCCCGGATGATCGCCGACTTCAGGCGGCATGGCGAGCCGTCGTCCTGTATCACTTGCATCGAGAGCAGCAGTTTCCCCAGCGTGCTTCCATGGATGCTGGTGCAAGCCACCTGGTAGGCGAACAGCCCTAGTAATCCTGCAACGAAGGTAGCGAAGTGGGTTTGCGAGAGCCGCTGCAGAACCCATGCCGGAGGGCGGCCCCCGGCACTAACTGCCAAAATCAAAACGAATAGGAATGCGGCCAGGAGTGAAGCGAGGTAGTGAATGGCGATGTCGATGCCGCGAGCGAGGAGGCGAGGCCAGAAGGTCACCCCTTGAAAACCGCTGAGCGGCGCGGCATACCCGCCGAACGATGGGATATCGAAGGCCGTGGAGAACGGCGAACTCGTGCGGAAGGAGGTGCTTGAAGCGGAATTCGTGGACGCGTCGAATTCGTCGAACTTCACGCGATAGTAATTGGCGTCGGCGACGCCACGCTTGCCTCGGCCCCAGTCGGGGCGCAGGTGATAAAAGGCTTCCACCTGTTCAACCCAATCCGCCCAATCCGAGAGACCGGTCACCCTAACCGGCGACTGGGGGGCAAAGCCGAGGACGTTGTCGAGAGCAGAGCCGAGTTCGGGTTGCTCGGAGCCTTTCGCGAATCCAACGACCAGGCCGCCGCGCTCGGAAGCGACCTGTGCTGCGACTCTCCAGAATTCATCTGCCGTGGGCATAAACGTCGGACTTCGTGTTCTTCACGATCCGCAGTGGCTAAACATCCTAAGCATGCGCTGACTGTCAGTCAATCGGTGGTGCATCCCCTGGGTTTCCGATGAGGTCGACAAAAATACGTTCGCAGGCGGAATACAATTCCTGCCCGCACCCACTCCAACCACGGCTTCCGGTAAAATTGGATTCTCGTGGAGAATACCTATGAATGCTTCGGCGACACTGAATCCTCCTGCTTCTTCTCACACTACCTTTGAACAGATCGCTGAACGGGAGCGGCAGTTTTTGCTGCAGACTTATAACCGGTATCCGGTGGTGCTCACCCGGGGCAAGGGAGTGTTGCTCTGGGACATCGACGATAAGAAATATCTGGATTTTGTTTCCGGGCTGGGAGTGAATGCGCTGGGGCACGCGCATCCGCGGATCGTGAAGGCGATTCGGGAGCAGGCGGCGAAGATCATCCACGTGTCGAATCTGTACTATCACGAGTATCAGGGGCCGCTGGCGGAGAAGTTGTGCGGGCTCTCCGGGCTCAGTCGCGCGTTTTTCTCGAACTCGGGCACCGAGGCGATCGAGGGCTCGATCAAGCTGGCGCGGCTGGCGGGACATCGCGCGGGCGGCGAGGCGAAGTGCCGGCTGGTGGCGCTGGAAGGGTCATATCACGGGCGCACGTTTGGCGCGCTTTCGCTCACCGGGCAGGACAAGCATCGCAAGGGATTTGAACCCCTACTGGAAGATGTCACGTTTGTGAAGCAGAACGATCTGGAGGGGCTGCGCGCCGCGGTCAATGACAATACCTGCGCCATTGTGCTGGAGCCGATTTTCGGGGAAGGCGGAATCTTCGAGTGCTCGGTGGAATTTCTGCAGGAGTGCCGGGCGCTGGCCGATCGGCACAAGGTGGCGCTGATCTTCGACGAGATTCAGTGCGGGCTGGGGCGCACGGGAACGATCTTTGCATTTCAGGGTTTTGGGGTGACGCCGGACATTGTGGCGATTGCCAAGCCGATTGCGGCGGGGCTGCCGCTGGGGGCGTTCATCGCGAAGGAAGAATTCGCGTCGGCAATTTCGCCGGGGCAGCATGGCACGACGTTCGGCGGTGGTCCGTTGGCTTGCCGGGTGGCGCTCGAGTTTCTGGCGATTGTGGAAGAAGAGAAGCTGCTGGAGAACGTGAATAAAGTCGGAGCATACCTGCAGCAGGAGTTGAAGGGGTTGGTAGAAAAACGCGCGGCCGCGACGGGAGTGCGGGGGCGCGGATTCATCCAGGGAATTCAGTTGGAGATTCCGGCGCGTCCGATCGTGGATGCGGCACTGGCCGAGGGCGTGCTGTTCAACAGCACGCAGGATACGGTGGTGCGATTCCTGCCTCCGTTTTTGATGGAAGAGAAGCACATCGACAAGGGGATTCGGGTGCTGAAGAAATTGCTGGGGAAGAAGAAAGCGGCCTAGATTCCCCACTTCTCGCGCAAAAGGCGCGCGAGAAATGCGGCACCCGGCTCATCTCAATGGCGAACAAAAAAACGGGGAGCCGAGGCTCCCCAAGTGAAGCGTCAGAGGCGTTGTTTCACTTTAGATAGAATCCCGGGGTGAGGAAAGAGTTGTCTTGTGGGCGCGAAGATTTTTTGCCGCGCGTAAAGTCATGGATGAAGTCCAGAGGCGTGGGGTTCAGGGGGTCGCGGCGGGCGCGGCTGCGGCGTTGATCGACGGCGTGGAAGAGTGCTGGATGGATTTCGACGGCGCCCGCATGCGCTACCTGCGAGCGGGTTCGGGGCCGGCGCTGATCCTGCTGCACGGACTGCTGGGCTATTCCTTTTCCTGGCGATACACTCTGCCGGCGCTGGCGCCGTATGCCACCGTGTATGCGCCGGACATGCTGGGGGCGGGGTTTTCCGATCGGCCGCGCGAGCTTGACCACTCGATGCATGCGACGGCGCTGCGCGTGCTGGAATTTGTCGAAAGGCTGGGGCTGGAGTCGTTCGACCTGCTGGGCACGTCTCGGGGTGGGGCGGTGGCCATGGCCGCAGCGGCGGAGTGTGTGAGAGGCAATGGCTCGAAGCCCCGGCTGCAACGGCTGGTGCTGGTGTGCCCGGTCAATCCATATTCTCCGCACGGGAAGCGGCTGGCGCCGTTCTTCGGCACGCGGGTGGGAGCGGCCGGGGCTCGCTGGGCGCTCGGGCACATGCCGGGGCTTTATCCTTTCTGGCACGCTCGCCTGTTCGCCGACCACAGCAAGATTCCGCCGGGCAGCCTGGAAGGCTACCAGGCGCCGCTGGTGATTCCGGGGTTGTTCGAGCATGGGCTGAGCATTGTCCGCACCTGGACGGCTGATCTGCGGGAACTGGAAGCGCTGCTGCCGACGCTGGCCCCGATTCCTACGCTGCTGATGTGGGGAAGCAAAGATCCGGCGGTTTACGCTTCGTCGATGGAGCCGCTGGCGCGACATTTTGTGCAGGTGCAGAAGGTGGTTTTTCCGGGCGTGGGGCACCTGCCGTATGAGGAGTGTCCGGAGGAGTTTAATCAGGCGCTGATTGAATTCCTGACCTAGAACACTTCCCCACTTCTCGCAAAAGACGCGAGAAATGGGGCACCCGGCCTCTGAGCGATTCCTAGAAATCATGACCCACGCCATTCTCGACTTTCTGCGGAATGCGGTGGTGCACTACGGATATTGGGCCGTGGGCGTGGCCCTGTTGCTGGAGAATGCCGGCATTCCGGTGCCCGGCGAAACGATTCTTCTGATCGCCAGTTTCCTGGCCTATTCCGAGCACGATCTGCGGCTTCCCTGGATCATTGTGGTGGCGACCATCGCGGCCACGGTGGGCGACAATCTGGGCTATGCGCTGGGCTACTACGGCGGACGTCCGCTGCTGGCGAGCTACCGAACTTTTTTCAGGGTTCAGGATACGATGCTGGCGCGCGGAGAATATCTGTTCGCGAAGTACGGCTCGGTCACGATCTTCTTTGCCCGCTTTGTGTTCGGCATGCGGATCATTGCCGGGCCGCTGGCCGGAGTGCTGCGCATGCCGTGGCGGAAGTTCATGATCTTCAACTTTCTGGGCGCCGCGCTCTGGGTCACGGTGATTTCCGGCGCGGGCTACTTATTCGGCCAGCACTGGGGGCGGCTGGAGCGGGATTTCCGGCGGTTCGACGTTGGGCTCGCGATTCTGGTGCTGCTGGCGGTAACGATTCTGTGGTGGCGCAACCGGAGAGCGAACTGACCGGGCATCCGCCGAGTAAACCTTTTGCACAGCTGCGGGGCTTGCAGGGGCGGCTATACTGTGCGGATGTCGCGGGCCTCTTCGAGTAATGGGGATGTAACGGGGAAGTAGCGGGCAATGTCCGTGGCAGGTCGAAGGAATAAAACCGGTTGCGTCCGAGCCGGAATTCGGACGAGGAGGAAACATGAAAAAGATTGGGTTGTTGACTCTGCTGATCATGGCTACACTTCTGTTTGCGCTCGCGTTCACGGCGGCGGCAGCCGGACCGAAAGCGGCGGCACCTGCGCCCGCCGTGGCCGCGGTTCCAGCCGCAGCCCCTGCGGCGGCGGCATTGCCGGCGCCTCATCCTCACATCCACGAAGCTCTCGAATCGATGCGCGGCGCCAAGCATGAGCTTGAAACCGCAGAGCATGATTTCCACGGCCATCGCGTCAAGGCGATTGAGCATCTGAATCAGGCGATCCACGAAGCCGAGATTTGCGAACAAGAGCCGTAGACTCAAAAGTTGGGACGGTCGCAGGAAAACTGAAAAGGCAGCGCCAATCGGCGCTGCCTTATTTATTTTGGGCGGGAAGTTTTGGGCCCTTGCCTCAGAAACTAGTCCCTGGGGAAGGAGTAGCCGATGGAAGCGCCCAGACGAAGCACGTTGTCGGAATGGAAGTCGACGGTGTTATTGATGATCCGGTAGTAGTTGGCCTCGGGGCGGACAAACAGGCGCCCCAGCAGGGTGTATCGGATGCCGAAGCCAGCGTGCAGCAGGAAACGATTGCTATCCAGATGAGTGGCGCAGCCGGAGTAAATGCAGTTGCCGGAAGGGCTATAGAAAAACGTGCTCTGGCCGCCCAGTCCGGCCTGGAAATCGGCAGTGTATTTCTTCGCCAGGCGGGAGTTGTAGACGGCGTTGACGTCGTAAATCACAGGGCGGAACTTCTGGTAGTCGTTATAAAGTCCCTTGTCGTATCGAAAAGCAAATTCCGCGCTGTAGCCGATGTGATTCTTGAACACGCGTTCAATGCTGACGCTGGGGTAGACTCCGCCCTTTTCGGCGGGAGGCAGGTAAGCCTGGGAAGCGGTGGTGTTCTTGGTGGAGAAGAGAGTGCTGCCACCAACCGCGAAGTCAAATTGCTGGGAATGGGCGAACGTGGCCAACAGAAGCAGTGCACACACGGACATCCATCGCGCGAACTTTCTCAAATACAGCCCCCTTTTTGATTCTTTGGGTGGTTGATAGTGTACGCCGAGTGGCGGCAGCAGAGCAGCCGCGAGCGGTTTGGCTGGCGGTCGGACTCAGCCCTTGACATCCAAGTTAACCCAAGCAGGTTAACCCAAGCAGGGTGACCCAAGATTCCCGACCGCCGCAGGAATTTAGTCTGGGCCGATGGTGTATCCGATGGAGGCTCCAACGCGAATAACGTTATCGGAGGTAAAGACGTCGTCGTTATTGACGATATGGTAGTAGCGAGCTTCGGGACGAACGAAGACATGTCCCCAAACGTAGTAGCGAATGCCCGCGCCGACGTCGACCAGGAAGTGGTTGTGGCTGGTATAGCAGCCGTTGAAGTAGATGCAGTTGACACTGTTGTTATAGCCGTAGAAGCGAGTGTCCTGCCATCCGACTCCGCCCATCAGGTCAAGGCCGACTTTTTTGCCGAGCCGGGGCTGGTAGACGCCATTAAAGTCAAACAGGATGGGGCGGTAGGGCTGGCCGTTCGGCCCGCCGAAGTTGCCCTGGCCGCCTCTCCACAGAATGTCAAAGCCCACGCCGATCCGCTTATGAAAGATGGCGTCGACACCGACACTGGGATAGAAGCCGCCCTTTTCCGGGCAAACTACTCCCCCGGAGTTCGAGTAGCCGCACGCCGAAGCTCCGGGCGACATGATCGTGCCGAAGCCGATCATGGCGTCGCCCTGCTGGGCGGAAGCGAGGTTTGGCAGGACAAAAAATGCGAAAACAGTCGCAAGGAAGGCAAGCTTTCTCAAGAGAAACCTCCTGTGATTATTGTTGACGGCGGTAAGATGCGGCCGCCAAACCATTTGGATGTGCATGGAAAGCCCACCCATCATAATTTCAACAGCGCCAGGATGCAATTGCGGCGTCCCGGGAGCTGATTCGCATGCAACAGAGGCGCTCCCGGAAACGTTGCCAATATCTAACTTTCATCCAAGACGGGAAGAGCCGCTCAGACTGAACCCGGCGCGCCGAAATAAGTTGCGCAATATGGTTGAGCAGGGAGGGCGCAGATCAGCGCTTCGAGGGGCTGGCGCCTCCGCCGCGCAGGACGTGGTCGAAGGCGATCGGACCACCGCCAAAGAAAATAAGGGCGAAAGCGAGGACGGCGGCGGCCAGGGCGAACTCATATCCCGGCCGGTCGGGCGATCCGATGATCCCATTGTGCAGGTGTACTTTCCAGATGGCCACACTCAGGTCAAGGCAGACGGCGAACGAGGCGGGACGAGTGAAAAAACCCACCAGGATGAGCAGCCCGCCCAGAAACTCGGTGAACGAGGAAACATAGCCCAGCCAGGCGGGCAGACCCACTCCGGCGACCATCTGGGCATGGTGGTGCAAGCCCCCAAACACCTTGTGATAGCCATGCACGACCATGATGGCGCCCAGCGCCAGACGCATCACAAGAAGGGCAAGCGGCTGCAAACGATCGAGATAGCGCAAATCTCTCCTCCAGAAAGTGAGAGGAATAGATTACAGCAGACTGCGCTCGCGAGGAAGAAAACGATTGCGCGCGCCGCCGGAGTTTTGATAACGTTGGCTCCGCCGCAGGATGCCAGTTTTGTCACTTCCGATGTGCCTTACCGAGCCTCTTGACGGTCCTCTGCTGCCCCCGGGAACCAGAAAACGAGCGGAACAATTTCTGCGATCCTGTGTTTGCACGGTTGGTTGGCAGTCGGATGAAATGTTGAATTCAGGAGTGTTGCGATGAATCTCACGACGAATGGAAGTACCCTGCGGAAGTCGATTGGGCTTGCGCTCATGATGGTGGTTCCGGCCTTCGCCTCTTCTCAACACAAAGCGAGCGCGCCGGCCCAGCATGCCAGCGCCCCGAGTCATGCCTCCGCGCCGAGTCACGCGAACACCGCAAGTCACGCGTCGACCCCCAGTCACGCATCCACGCCGAGTCACGCGAACACATCCAGTCACACTACATCGACTAGCCATACCACGACACCGAATCGCTCGGCGACCACCACTCATACCAACACGACGAGCCATTCCACGACGCCGAGCCACACGACGACGGCGAATCACGCCGCGACCACCAGCCACAGTACGACGACCAGTCGCTCGACAACCACGACCCACTCCACCACGCCGGGTCACGGAACTTCGACCACTCGTACCACGACCACGTCGCGGACCACGACGATGAGCCACACTCCTCCGGGGAGAAACGTTTCTCTAAAGGGTGGCGGGCAGGCGAGCGTTCGTCCCAACGGACAGATCCGCTCCATCAACCGCAACGGCATGCAGATTAACCACGGCATGCATGGCGGGCGCACCATTGTGACCAACCACAACGGCGCGCGCATTGTGTCGAATGGACGGCACGGCGGATACGTGCAGCGTGCTTATGTCACGCGTGGCGGCCGGTCATATTATTCACGGACCTACTATTACCACGGCGGTTTCAGAAGCGGGGTTTATGTGGGCTACCGCTGGGGCGGTTACAACTACTATGGCTACTATCACCCGTACTGGTACCATCCTGGATTTTACGGATGGGCGTATAACCCGTGGGCGGCGCCGGTGGCCTGGGGATGGGGATGGGGCGGTTCGCCCTGGTATGGCTACTACGGCGCGTATTGGAATCCCTACCCGGTGTATCCGTCGGCGGCGTTCTGGCTGACGGACTATCTGATTGCGGCGAATCTGCAGGCGGCCTATGCTGCCCGGGCGGAAGCCAACGCGGCGGCGGAAGGGGCCGAGAACGCTGAGGCGTCGAATGACCAGGTGGCCAGCAACGGATCGCAGGCAGCGGCTCCGAGCCAGCCGGTCGCGCTCTCGCCGGAAGTGAAGCAAGCGATTGCCGACGAAGTGAAAGCGCAAATCGCGGCCGCGCAGGCCGAGTCTGCCAAAGCAGGTTCGTCTTCGGGCGGCAGCGCACAGCCGGCGGCGGCAGCCAGTGACCAGGCTCCTCCGGCTCTCGATCCGGCGCGGCGCATCTTCGTGGTGGCCGACGAACTCGACGTGGTGGCTGACGGTCAGGAATGCGCCCTCACTCAGGGCGACGTTATCACCCGGCTCACCGACACTCCCGATGGGGACCAGAAAGTGAATGTGAGTGTGACCAGCAGCAAGAAGGGCGACTGCGCGGCCGGCAAGAGCGTGCTGGTTGCGGTGGACGACCTGCAGGAGATGCACAACCACTTCCAGGAGCAGCTGGATGCCGGGATGAAGGAACTGGCCGCGAAGCAGGGAACCGGAGGGTTGCCGAAGGCTCCTGATACCGGCACGACCGCGTCGGACGTGCCACCTCCTCCACCGGACAAGACCGCGGGCAAAACCCTGGAGGATCAGGATAAAGCGGCCGACCAGACCGAATCGGACGTCAAGAAGGAAACGGCCTCGTCGGGCGGCGGCTCGCAGTAAGTCTGCGGCCGCTAGTCCACAAAAGGTAGGCGGTATAGGGGGCGTCCCGGGGTGACGCTCCATTTCTCATTCAACGTTCGAACTAACAACGTTCGAACTAACAACGTTCGAACTGACAAAACCCTGTTGTTCAGATTTGTCATGCCTGATGGGACCCGGGACAGAGGACAGACTTTTGAGAGGAGAATCGCAGTCATGGGGCAGAAGATCGAGGGGCAGAAGGTCGAGAGGATATTTCCGCTAGTCGTGGCTGTGGCGTGCGCCACGGTCTTCCTGTTGCTGTTGCCGTTGCCGCGCGCCCGCGCGCAGGCGGTTTCTTTGCAGGAACAGCTGGCCGCTCAGTACAAGGCCGTGAAGATGGGATCGGACACCAGCGGATACTCCGTGGTCGAAGAGGGCACACTGCTGGCGATCCAGAAAGGCGGCATGCTGGGCTCGCCGTATTCGGAGAAAACTACGCTCGTGAACAAATATGAGGGCGGGTCGGTCCATCCTCCAAGCAGCTCGCTGCTGACGGCGAAGAAGGCGATCTTTGGGCATTTCTCCCAGACGCAGTCGCAGGGGCAGGAAACGAAATTGTTCGCCAAGGGCGACAAGGTCTATCCGATGAAGGTTGAGGTCAACCTGGAGAAAGACATTGTGACGCTGGGAATCGTCGCTTGCGACACCTGCAACAAGACCGATCCGCCGACCTACAACAAGGCGAGCGTAGTCTTCCAGTTCCCCAAGGGATCTCTGGCGAAGGCGAGCGCGGGGGACATCGAAGATACGATCGGGCAGTTGTTGTCGATCAGCGACAGCTCGCAGCAGGATCAGGGCGGCGGCCAGCAGGGAGGCCAGGATCAGCAGCAGGGGGCACAAGGCGATCAGCAGGCCGCGCAACAGCCCGCACAACAACAGGCCCCCGCAGCCGAGCCGCAGACCATTGAGAAGGGGCAGACCACCGATCAGGTGCAAGGTTCTCTAGGTAAGCCCGACAAAATCGTCAACCTGGGGGCAAAGCAAATCTGGGTTTACAAGGATCTCAAGGTTACGTTCCTGAACGGGAAGGTTTCGGACGTTCAGTAGACGTTCAGTAGTTGAGAATCTAGAACACTGGCGCAGGCAGGAGGATTCCATGCTTCGGGTCTGGCATTTTCTTTTCTTGGCCGCGGCGATCGGGGCCATCCTTCTGCCTGGCATCTCCGGGGCGCAAGCGCCCGTGACGTTGCAGGAGCAACTCAGCGCGCAATACAAGACTGTCAAGATCGGGCCGGACGGAGAGATCGCGGGCGATCCCGGCACGCTGCTGGCGGTACAAAAAAGTGGAATCATCGGCGTGCCCTGGCAGGCTGTGGCGCTGTGTCCGGCAAAATTTCAGGACAACGTGCTTCATATCTCCACCGGTTTCTGCGCCGGCATGATGCAGAACGTTTCCGGGTATTTCCCGAAAGGCGCAAAAGTCTACCCGTTGAAGATGGACGTCAACGTGGGCAGGGGAAAGATTTCGTTTCAAGTAGTCGGTTGTAAGATCTGCAATCACTCCAATCTGCCCTTTCCGCGCAAGGCGGAAGTCGTGTTCGAGTTCTCCAAGGGATATTTGGAGAAAGCCAGCGCGAGCGAAGTAGAAGACATCATCGGGCAGGTGTTCACCATCACGACGAATGATGATCAGCAGGCTGCCGGCGGAGACGCCCAACCAGCCACCGACCAGCAAGCATCCCCGCAACCCGCGCAAGAACAGCAGCAAGAGCCAGCAACAGTTCAAGTGGGAATGACTACCGATCAAGTGCAGTCGGCCCTGGGCAAGCCGGACAAAATCTTCACCGTGGGCACGAAACAGATTTACGTCTACAAGGACGTGAAGGTGACGTTCCTGAATGGCCAAGTTTCCGACGTGCAGTAGGAACGAAATTTGAGCGGGGCTTCGTGTTACTGCGCATTATGCGACGGTGGAAACGGCGTCCGATGGCACGGCGGGAAAGCGCATTTCTACTGGAGTGTGCCGCTCTCCTTGCGCTGAGCGTCGGATTGAGCCATTGTTCCGGCGGATCGTCAACGACAACAACCACGCTCTTGCCGGCCGGACTCGGCGGCTCCGACTACGGCTGGTATTACCTGGCGCCACCTTGCAACCGCGAGCCTTACGGCGTTGTCTACAACTACAACACAGCGACCGCGACGATCAACCAGCAACTCCAGCAAATGTACGAAAACGGCCAGCGGCGGTTGCGCATCCCGATTTATTATGGCAGGGGCCTCGACACTGGAACTGTCATGGATTCGACCGGCGGCAACTTGGCGCCACAGTTCCGAACCAACCTCACGAATTTGTTGGCGGCGATCAAGGCCGCAGGATTTGTGGAGATCGAAGTCAGCTTCAATCCTCAGGGCGGAAATGATCCCACACAATGGGCAACTTTCAGCGACGATTACTACCAGGAGAATTGGAGTCTGATCCAGAACCTGCGCCCGATCATGGCAGGCTCGGGAATTCCGTATCACATCGATCTTTTGAACGAAGGCATTCCTCCGCCGGGCTGGGCCCCCTTCCTGCAGTACAGCCAGGAATTGTGGAACGACTACGTCTCGACCTTCGGGAGTAGCGACACAATCGGCTTTTCGATCATCGCAGACGCGGCCCACGTGAGCCAGGTCAGCACCGTCTACGGACCGAGCGCGTACGGGAACAATGGTTCGCCGCAGCGGTTCGATGTGCACATCTACGACGAAACCCCCGCGAGCTTCAATACTGCGTTCAGCGGGCTGAGCGCCCAGGGTTATCAGGAAGTGCCATGGGTGATCGGCGAGGCGTATTACAACGACGCAGCGGAGGCCTGGTCGTTGCGACAGGCAATCGACAGCACTGGTCAGACCGTGCTGTACCTGACGCAATGGCCGCTGACTTCCGATCTGGCGTGCAGCAATGCAGTGAATGTGGCTCCGCCGGCGGACTTCTCGAACTATCAAGCGCAGAAGTTCTGACGCCGCCGACTAGTGTTGCTGATGCGCTGTAATGACCCTAGTCTGAGGAAGCGGCTAAGCGCAGGCCGGTCAGGAGTTTGGCCCAGCGACATAGTACCTCCGTACCGTGCCTAGTACTTCAGTTACCGGTATCGGGGTGACTGGCGGCATGCTGCACAAGAAGTACAACTAATAGTATCTACATCTTCATCAAGCGCAACATGTAGTTCTGTCCTCGGAAGCACTCCTTTCCAATTTCCAAGAAATGGGCAAAAAACCCTAAAAGACGCGGAGATTCGCTCCGAGCCGGGGTTTTTCGGGGTTGAGATATGCTCGGAACACCGAAAGCCCTCGGACAGGCAATGAGGGCAAGGCAGTCTCCCGATGGAAATCCTGCGGGCCGGGGGAACCGGAGCAGGAAAAGGACGTGGGTGGAAAAGGCAAAGGCAACTATGGCCGACTCGCGAGAAGTAATGAACATTCGCCAGGCGTCGCAATATCTGGGAGTGAGTCCGGATACGCTTTACAAGTACGTTGGCGAGCAGAAGATTCCCGCGTTCAAGCTGGGCAACCGCTGGCGCTTCAAGAAATCGCGGCTGGACCAGTGGATGGAAGAGAAGTCGAGTGAGTTGGAACCGCAGGGGAAACGGAAACCGAAGGCGGCGATGAAAGCCGCCGGGTCACAGTAGCAAAAACTAAGAGCCGGCGGGACGCCGGCGCTACAAAGGTGGGCACATGTTTGGAATGGGATCGAAGTCCATTGTTGGTCTGGATGTAGGCTCTTCAAGCATCAAGGCCGTCGAGCTGAAGAAAAAGGGCGGACAGATTGAAGTCTTGCACCTCGGGCTGGAGCCCCTGTCGAGCGACATCGTGGTGGATTCGATGATCGTGGACTCAGGCACGGTTTCGAGTGCGATTTCGAAACTTTTTCTCGACAACGCGATCAAGACCAAGGCCGTGGCCACGGCGGTGAGCGGGCACTCGGTGATCGTGAAAAAGATCTCGCTGCCCTCGATGAGCGACCAGGAACTGGCCGAGACCATCGAGAAGGAAGCGGCCCAGCATATTCCCTTCGATCTGGCCGATGTGAGTCTTGACTACCAGATTCTGTCGGACGAAGTGGGCAGCCCGCACATGGACGTCCTGCTGGTGGCGGTGAAGAAGGACAAGATTCTGAACTACACCAACGTACTCTCGATGTCCGGACGCACCCCGGCTATCGTCGACATCGACGCGCTGGCTCTGCAGAACTGCTACGAGTACAACTACCAGCCGGCGCCGGGCCAGGTGGTGGCGCTGTTGAACCTGGGCGCCAGCGTGATGAACATCAACATCGTGAAGGGCACGACGCCGCTGTTCCCGCGCGACGTCAGCGTGGGCGGGCACCAGTACACCGACTCGCTGCAGAAGGAACTGGACCTGAGCTTTGAAGACGCCGAGTCGCTGAAGCTGGGCAACAAGGTGGGCACGGTCAGCGAGGACGCCAAGCAGCCGATCCTGCAGCAGGTGACCGAAATCATCGTGCTGGAAATTCAGAAGACGTTCGACTTCTTCCGGGCCAGCGCGGCCGGCGAGCATATCGAAAAAATCTATCTGGCGGGCGGGTCGTCGAAGGTGCCGGGCCTGGTGGAAGCGTTGCGGCAGGAGTTCTCGATGCCGGTGGAATTGTTGAATCCGTTCCAGCGGGTGCTGCCGCCCGTCGATGGTCACGGGGCGGAACTGGTGGAGCAGAATCCCGGCCAGATGGCAGTCGCGGTGGGCTTGGCCCTGAGGAGCTTTGAATCCCTATGATCAAAATCAACCTGCTCGAAACATCGAAAGGCAAGAGGAGTGGCGGCGGTCCGTCGATGCCCACGATGGAAATGGGCGATATGGGCTCGCCCAAGCTGAAGGTTCTGGCGGTGCTGGTGGTGGCCGGGTTGTTCAACCTGGGCTACTGGTACCGGCTGGATCATCAGTCGAAGGCGATCGCAGCGCGGATCGAGGTGGCGGAAGCGAACAACCGCCAGCTGGCCGACGTGAAGGCGCGGTTTATGGAGCGCAAGAACCAGGCCGACGCCTACAAGCGGCGCGTGGATGTGATCGACGGGCTGCGCTCGAGCCAGACGGGCCCGGTCAACCTGATGGCCATGATGGGCGAGACGGTGAACAACACCGAAGCCGTGTGGCTCAGCAGGATGGATGATTCGGGGACGAGCGTGAACCTGGAAGGTACGGCCCTGAGCACGGATGCGGTGGCCAACCTGATCGCGAATCTGCAAAAGACCGGCTATTTCAAGAACGTCGAGATTAAAGAGACGTGGCAGGACGAACAGATCAAAGACATGCAGGCGTTCCAGTTCATCTTGAGCTGCGATAAGAACAGCGGGAAGGGAAAGTCGTAAAAGGCGGACCTATGGCGATGAATTTTGGGGAAATGTCGGGCATCAAGCAGTGGGCCACGGTGCTGGTCGGCGGAGTCGTGGTGACGGCGGCGCTGTACTTCACCCTGTTCAAGAAACTGAATGACCACAACACGGCCGCGCAGCATGCCCTCGAAGACAAGATTCGGGAAAACAACGAGCTCGAGTCCTACCGGCCCAAGCTGAAGCAGATGGAGCAGCAACTGGCCGAACTCAAGCAGCAACTGGAGATCGAGCAGCGCATCGTTCCCGACGAGAAGCAGGTGGATGGCTTCATCGAAATGATGGACGGGGAGGCCCAGAAGGCGGGCGTGGAACTGCGGCGCTATGCGGCCAAGGACGTGAAGTCGCAGCAGTACTACACCGAAGTGCCCTTCGATATGGAGCTGGACGGGCCGTACTATTCGGTGCTCAATTTCTTTGACCGGGTGAGCAAGCTGGAGCGGATCGTCAACATCGGCGCGTTGCTGGTGTCGACGACGAAGAATCCGAGCGCAGCCAAGACCAAGCACACCTACCAGTACGCGCCGAACGAGAGCGTAATCGCGGTGTTCACCGCGACCACATACTTCAGTCACGACTTGACACCTTCCGCGGCAGGCGCCGGCACGAAACCGGGAACGCCGGCGGGTAAGTAGGGATGACTATGAAGCTGACCATCAAGTTAACGACAGGCATTCTGGCAATGGCAATCACGATGACGGTGGGCTGGTCTGCTTCCACGCAGGCACAGAGCCCGGACGCCATCGACAACGCGCGCAGCACGGCAAAATCGCTGCAGCAACAGCAGGCCAACGGTTCCAGCGCGGCTCCGGCGACCGCCAAGCCGGCGCCGGGCGCTCCGGCTCCCGCGGTAAAGCCCGCGGCGATTCCTGGGTCCAAGGCGGCGACGCCGGCGGCGAAACCTGCCTCGGCTGCGTCGGCGAACAACCCGGCAAACAATCAGCTGCAGAAGGTGAATGTGCTTCCCGGGCCGGACGGGGTGGACATCGAAATCAGTTCCAGCCAGACGGTGACGCCGCGGGTGAGCAAACTGAAGTCGCCGGATCGGGTGGTGGTGGAACTGCCGGAGACGGTGCTTGCCAGCGCGCAGAACAAGATTCCGGTGGGCAGCGGCGGAGTCAAGGGCGTGCGCATCGGCATGGACGGCAAGACTCCTCCGACGACCAGCGTGGTCATCGACCTGGAGAAGGCCATGGCGTATGACATCACGCCAGGCGACGCCGGCCAGCTGATTCTTACCCTGCACACGCAGGGAACGACGACCGCGGCGCCAGCGGTGGCGAAGAATACTCCGGCTCCGTCCAAGACTGAGGCGCCTGCGGCCCAGCCGAAGACGGTGGTGGCGAAATCGGCGGCACCTGCGGCCAAGCCTGCCGTCGCGAAGCCTGCCGTAGTTGTGGCCAAGGCTGATCCCATGAAGCCGCCGGCCAAGCCGGTCGCGAAAGAAATGAAGCCCGCGGCTCCGGCGCCAGCGGCTGAAGCTAAGGCCGAGACGAAGGCTGAAACCAAGGCCGAGACGAAGGCTGAGAAGTCCGAGGCCGCGAGCGCTTCCAAGGAAAGCAAGCCGGAAGACAAGAAGTGGGCAATGAGCGGGAAGCGCGATCCGTTCTTCAGCCCGGTGGTGCAGCAGAACGGCTCGGGATGCTCGACTGGAAAGAAGTGCCTGGAGATTGGGACGATCAATCTGCGGGGCGTGGTGAAGTCCGACAGCGGCTTCATCGCGGTGGTGACCAACAATTTGAACAAGGCGTATTTCCTGCGGGAAAACGATCCCGTGTTTAACGGCTATGTGGTGAAGATCACGGGCGACTCGGTGGTATTTCAGGAGACGGTGCAGGACAAGCTGGGCAAGTCGTTCACGCGGGAAGTGGTGAAGAGAATCTTCACCCCGGCAGTCTAGACCGGCAGTTTTAAACCGGGCAGTTTGGACCAGGCAGTTTAGACGAGGCAGTTTAGGCCAGGAAGATCAGGCAACACGGCGGGACCGGAAGCGGGTCGCCGAAATCGAGTTTGACGAAGGACACGCGGGCCAGGCCCGCGGGTGGGGAGAGGCGAAATGCGAAAGCAACAAGTGACCATCTTCGTATCGATACTGCTCTTGGTGGTGGCTGCGGCGGCGCAGACCCCGAGCCAGCTCGATCGAGTCAACGTAGTCCGGGGCACGGACGACATCCGGGTCGAGATGAGGGCCAGCGGCACGGTGACGCCGAAGCTCAGCACTCTGGACTCGCCCGCCCGCGTCGTGGTGGATCTGCCGGAGACGGTGATGGCGACCAGGCAGACCCGCATCGCGGTGGGCGCGGCCGGGGTCAAGGGCGTGCGCATTGGCATGGACGGCCAGACACACCCGACCACGCGCATCGTCGTCGACCTCGACCAGGCTTGCGCCTACGAGTTGACGCCGGGCGCGGCGGGCAAAATGGTGCTGACCCTGCACGCGAATGCCGTGGCCAAAGCCGCCTCTGAGACCCAGTCCGGGACGAAGACGGTAGCCGCGAGCTCGCCGGTTCCGGCCGGCAAGCCGATGTCGCCGTTCTCGCCGCGAGTGATGGACGCGCAGTCCGCGCCCAAGGCGGAGACAACGCCCGCGACCAAGCCCACGGCCAAGGATTCGGCTTCGCCCTCCGACTTTGTGTTTGTCGAGCCTTCGTATCAGGCCAAGAACCAGGTTGCGACACCGGCTGCCGGCGACGTGAACAAAGACGTGAAGAACGACGGCGCGGCGGACGACCCGACGGTTCGCGCTCAGGAAGCGGCGGCGCGGTTCTCGGACAAGACTGCGGCGGAACTGCTTCCCGTCAGCGTGCACGCTGCCGAGGGTCAGAGCCAGAGCCAGGCGCCGACCATCACACCGGCGGTGAATCTGGCCGCGGAGCAGAAGGCTCAGGCCGGGCAGCAACCGGCCTCGGTGGGGCCGAAGTATACGGGTGAGCCGATCTCGGTCAACCTGAAAGACGTCGACCTGAAAGACTTCTTCCGCCTGATTCACGAAATCAGCGGACTGAATGTGGTGCTCGACCCGAACGTTCATGGCACCCTGACCGTGGTGCTCGATGACGTGCCGTGGGATCAGGCGCTGGACATCGTGCTCAAAAACAACGACCTGGCGCGCGAACTGGAAGGCAACGTTCTGCGCATCGCCACCGTGGAGACTCTGAAGCACGAAGCGGATGGACGGCGGGCGCAGATTGAGTCGGAAGCGCTGGCCGTGGAAAAAGTGCAGGTCACGCGTTTCCTGAGCTACGCGCAGGCAAAAGCGGTGGTCGTCACGGTGAAGAAATTCCTCTCGCAGCGCGGCGATGTGGTGGCGGACGATCGCACCAACGCCGTCATCATCAACGATATTCCGAAGGTGATTCCGGTCATCGACCGCCTGTTGACGCAACTCGACCGCAAGACGCAGGAAGTTGAAATTGAAGCGCGGGTGGTGGCGGCGACGCGGCAGTTTGCCCGCGATATCGGCACCCAGTTCGGCTTCGCATGGGGCAACGGCCACACCGGAATCGGCGGAAATCAGGCAGCCGGTTCCTCGCCGACCACGGTCAACGGACTCACTCCCGGCTACATTACGACGGCGGGAACAGGCAGTTCGACGGGCGCGACGATTCCCTTGTTCTCGAACCTGGGATCAACTGCGCCCTCGAGCGGTTTGAGCTTCGTGAACGCCAGCAACAACGTGCGGATTGACGCGATCCTCTCGCTGGCGGAATCGCGCGGCTTGCTGAAAGTGCTGTCCCGTCCGCGGGTGGTCACGCAGAACAACATTCAAGCGCTGGTCAAGCAGGGCGTGCGCGTGCCGATCGTGACGCAGGCGCAGTTGGGTGGTCCTCCGACTGTGACCTACGTCGACGCGTTCCTGCGGCTCACTGTTACTCCGCAGATCACGTCGGAAAACACCATCTTCCTGAACGTAGACGTGGAAAACACCACGCCGAACTTCGGCCAGGAAGTGCAGGGCAACCCGGAACTGATCACGCAGCAGGCGACCACGCAGGTGCTGGTGACCGACGGCGGCACGGTGGTGATCGGCGGCGTCATTCAGACGCAGAACTCGATCAACATCTCGCAGGTGCCGTTGCTGGGCAACCTGCCGTTCCTGGGCAACCTGTTCAAGCACACGCAAGTTACCACCTCCAACCAGGAGCTGATTTTCTTCATCACGCCGCGAATCATTCAGACCTAGTAGGCGTCTGGCAGCGAGTTCGAAGATTGAAGCCGCCGTCCTGAAGAACCTGTCAGGGCGGCGGTTTTGCGTTTGGGAACGAGTACCGAGTACCGAGTCGCAAGTACCGAGCGCGCGAAATCACGCGGAGTTGAGCTTGCGTTTCTCAGTACTCGATACCCGCTACTCGGTACTTTTCTTGCTAGACTCACCACAATGAACTTCCAGGCGCGCCAGGAAAAACTCCGGGAGCACCTCGCGACCACCCGGTTCGATGCCCTACTGATTAGCCGTCTGGCGAACATCCGATATCTTTGCGGCTTCACCGGCAGCGCCGGGTTGCTGTTGGTGGAAGAGGCTGGCAGCGTTTTCTTTACCGACGTTCGCTATGACACGCAGGCGCACGAAGAGGTGAAGGGCGCGAAAGTTGTGATCGCGCGCAAGGCGGTGCTGCCGTCCTTGGGCGAATGGCTGCGGGCGCGGCGCAAGCGGGCTCGGGGATGGACGATCGGCATCGAGGCCGAGCACTTTACGCTTGCCGAAAAGATGCGTCTGACTCAGGTGCTGCCGTCTGGAGTGCGCTTGAAGGAGACGACCGCCATCGTCGAGCGGGCACGTATGGTGAAGGACGGCGATGAACTGGACCGAATCCGTGACGCGGTCGGGTTGGGGGCGAAGCTATTTGACCGGGCGCTCGAGGTGCTGCGGCCGGGCGTGAAAGAAACTGAGGTCGCCGGGGAGATGGAGTATGCAGCCCGCCGGGGCGGGGCAGAGGCGATGTCATTTCCGACCATCATTGCTTCGGGAGCGAGGTCGGCGCTGCCGCACGGGCGAGCTTCCGATCAGGCCATCGCGGGGGGTGGATTCGTGGTCTGCGACTTCGGTGTTATACTTTCAGGTTATTGTTCCGATCAGACGCGCACTGTATGGGTGGGGGCTGCTACGAGGCTAGTTCCAGAGGACGCCCACCGAGCGTACGAAGCGGTGCGTGCGGCGCAGCAGGCGGCCGTTGACGCAGTCCGGCCGGGAGTGGCCGTCGGGGAAGTCGATGCGGCAGCTCGTAAGGTATTGCGTAAAGCAGGGTTAGGGCGGTATTTTACGCACTCGACGGGGCACGGAGTGGGGCTGGAGATTCACGAAGCCCCGCGTGTGGCGAATGGCCAGCAGGAGATCCTGCAGCCGGGGATGGTCATCACGATCGAGCCGGGAGTATACTTCCCCGGCAAATGGGGCGTGAGGATCGAGGACATGGTGGCGGTTACGTCGGGCGGGTGTGAAGTGCTGACGCCGACGAGTAAGGATTTTCTGGCAGTTTAGTCTGGTTTGCTTTTGATCGGCCGGGCCACGAATCTAAGCCCGGCTTCTTCGCGGGTTCTGTAGTTCAGTTCGCGAGGCAGCGCCCAGTGAGCGCCAAGGGTCCCACCGTAAACGAATGAATCTAAAAGAGCTGAAGGAACTCATCGAGTTCTTAGAAGAAAAGAACATTGCCGAGTTTGAGCTGGAGCGCGGCGATGTCAAAGTCCGCATCAAGCGGGCCGGCGAGCCGACGATTGTCCACACCGGGGGCGAGCCGCGGTTTTATGCGGTGCCAGCGGCGCCGGGGGCCGCGTCTGAACTCGGCTCCATGCCCGTAGCCCCGCCGACTATTCCCTCGGTGCCTGCACCTCCAGTCCCCGAGGAGGGGCTTCACATGGTGAAGTCGCCAATTGTCGGGACGTTCTACGAAGCTCCGTCGCCGGGCGCTCCTCCGTTTGTGAAGGCGGGAGACGGGGTGGAAGTGGGGCAAGTTCTGTGCATCGTCGAGGCCATGAAGCTGCTCAATGAGATTGAATCGGATGTTGCCGGGGAGATCGTCAAGAAGCTGGCGGTCAACGGCCAGCCGATTGAGTACGGGCAGGAATTGTTCGTCATCCGGCCGAAGAAGTGAATTTGGGATTACCTGCTGGGGCGCGCCATGCCGCGCCTTTTTTGTGTCTGCAGCGTGCCGGGGCCAGGAGCCGCGCTGCGCGCGGCGGACGGGCGAATGCGTCCGTCCCCACACTTGGGGGACTGAGAGCTGACAGCTGAGAGCTGAAGGCTGAATTTCATGTTCAAGAAGATCCTGATTGCCAATCGCGGGGAAATTGCATTGCGCGTGATTTGCGCGTGCAAGGAGCTGGGCATCCGCACGGTCGCCATTTACAGCGAGGCCGACCGAAACTCGCTGCCCGTTAAGTTTGCCGATGAGGCCATCTGCATTGGGCCGCCGCAGCTCGCGCTTAGTTATTTGAACATTCCCGCGGTCATCAGCGCGGCGGAAATTGCCAACGTCGAAGCGGTGCATCCCGGCTACGGGTTGCTGGCGGAGAATGCCAACTTTGCCGAAGTATGCGAGACCAGCGGCATCAAATTCATCGGCCCGCGGCCGGAAGTGACGCGGCTGATGGGGGAGAAGGAAAAGGCGCGCGCGGCGATGAAGCAAGCGGGCGTGCCGATTCTGCCCGGGTCCGACGGGATTATCGCGTCGGAGGGCGAGGCGATAGAGTGGGCGCGAACGGTGGGCTTCCCGGTGATCGTCAAGGCCTCAGCCGGCGGCGGCGGGCGTGGCATGCGCATTGTCCGCAATGAAGAGGAGCTGCCGGGACTGTTCAAAGCGGCGTCGGCCGAGGCGGCGGGCGCGTTCGGCAATGGCGATCTCTACATGGAGAAGTACGTCGAACATCCACGGCACATTGAATTTCAGGTGCTGGCCGACGAGCATGGCAACGTGGTGAGCCTGGGCGAGCGGGAATGCTCGATCCAGCGCCGCCACCAGAAGTTGCTGGAGGAATCACCCTCCACGCAGGTCACACCCCAAATGCGCGACGAGATCGGCGCGGTGCTGTGCAAGTCGCTGGCGGCGATCGGTTACACCAACGCGGGCACGATTGAATTCCTGATGGATCAGGATCGCAAGTTGCACTTCATCGAGATGAATACCCGAATCCAGGTGGAGCATCCGGTCACCGAGATGGTGACCGACGTCGACCTGGTCAAGAGCCAGATCATGATTGCGGCCGGGGCGAATATGCGGGAGGTGCTGCTGGGGCCGGTCGTGCACCGAGGACATTCCATTGAGTGCCGCATCAACGCCGAGCATCCTGAGAAATTCACGCCATCGGCAGGGAAGATCACGGCGTTTCATCCTCCGGGAGGAACGGGCGTGCGTGTCGACACGGCTGCTTACGCGGAAGGCGTGATTCCGCCGTATTATGATTCGCTGATTGCCAAGCTGATTGTGCGTGGCAAAGACCGCAGCGAGGCCGTTTCGCGCATGGCGCGGGCGCTGGAGATGTTCATCGTCGAGGGCGTGTATACGACCATCCCGCTACATCGGAAGATTCTGGCGGATGAGGATTTTCGGGCGGGGAAGATTGATACGGGATTTATTGAGCGATTTTTGAAGAAGAATGGGAAGTGACCGGTTAACCGAATGCCGTGTTTCGCATGGCTCGTGACGCTACGATGTGGAGCACTTCCAGAGGTATAGACAGTGCAGGGAGCGGCTCTTTCTGCTTTTGGTCGCCGGTTTCACAGCCGGGACGGGGCTGGGTTCATCCTCTTTGACGTTTGGCAGGTCCGACGTGATAGTTATTAAAGGGCATGGGCTGCAGCCGCAGACGGGGCCGCCGCAGGTTTCGGAGTGGGGATCGACCATCAATACAACCTTGAGTTCACCCGTAGCCGGAGCGACAACCTGAAAATCAGGCACATTGTTTTTCAGGAATCCATTGTGGCTAGCAGTTACAGCATACTGACCGCTCGGCAATGTGACCGTGACCGAGCCATCCTTTCCGGTGCGCGAAACGATTGTCTTGGAATCACTCTTGAAGAGCACTTCGCCCTCGGCAATTACAGCTCCGCTCTGATCAACGACGGTCACACTAACCTGTGACAACGGCGCGGCGACCTGAGCATGGCTTCCCGCAATCAGCAGAAAAATGCAGACAGCCGTTGCCGCCGCGATTGCGGGTTTTGTAAGGCGAATCACCATTGCTCCGATGTTGTGCCCTTGTCCAATCTCACATAAAGAACGTGGAACCAGCCTATACTTGCTAAAGAAATCTCTTCTCTTGGGCTGGCTCCCGTAGTCGGCGGATTTACCGGGAATCGCGGCGAGTTTTTCGATCAGGAAGTACAAGGGCCGGGCGATTCTGCTGCGCTACGTGTAGCTCAATATTTCGCCCAAGTCCGCGCGCATGGAGCAGTTTTTCTCGCCGGACGGGGGCAAGACCTGGGAAGTCAATTGGATTTGTGAGCTCTCGCGATAAGACAGCGATATCGGACAAAGCATGATCGTCCTTCCCCGACTCTATCCTATCCTCGACGCCGGTTGTTTTCCCGACGCTCTCAGCCTGATGACTGCGGCGCAGGAACTCGCTTCTGCTGGGGTAACCCTGATTCAATACCGCAATAAATCCGGCAATGCGCGGGCGATGCTGGAGCAGGCGCGGGAACTGCGCAGGCTCTTTCCTTCCCATGCCGATGGGGAATCCCACTCTAATGCCGCACAGAACGCGGCGTTAGAATGGGCCACCCAGAGTTCCGTTCGGTTGATCATGAATGACCGGGCTGATCTGTGCCTGGCGGCGGAGTTCGACGGCGTGCATGTGGGGCAGGAGGATTTGTCTCCGGAATCGGTGCGCGCGATCATTGGGCCGGAACGCTGGCTGGGGGTCTCGACGCACAATCCAGAGCAGCTTCGCGAAGCGGACCTGACTTCCGCCGACTATCTTGCGATCGGGCCGGTGTTCGCCACTTCGAGCAAAGACAAGCCCGACCCGGTGGTGGGTCTCGAAGGCGTGCGCTGGGCGCGGCAAGTGACGCGCAAACCGCTGGTGGCGATTGGCGGCATTAGGCGGGCGAATGCCGCCTCGGTCATTGAGGCCGGCGCCGATTCCGTAGCGGTGATATCCGATCTGTTACGGGAGCCGCGCAAATCAGCAGAGGAATTTTTCCGAATATTGCGGTAAAGTCGTTTGACCTTGGATCACGCCAGCGGAGATTACTCAGGGGCTAAAGCCCCATGGAGTTGACGCGGCTAACGCGGCCCTGAAGGGCCGCTCTTCCATGGCGCCGCCATCCTGAGCGGAATCACCGGGCGGCAAAGGTTGTTAATTGGGAGGGATTCCTGAGTACACCGACAACGCAGCCGTCCGCGGGCAGCGACTGGGACATTCACAGTCATCAGGACAAGGAACTGGTGCAGGGGCTGGGGCTGACCAGCGCCACCATGCTGGTCATGGGGTCGATGATCGGCTCGGGCATCTTCATCGTGTCGGCCGAAATCGGCCGCGAAGTGGATTCGCCCGCCTTGCTGATTGCAGCCTGGGCCGTTGCCGGATTCATGACGATCGTGGCGGCGCTCAGCTATGGCGAGTTGGCCGCGATGATGCCGCGGGCCGGCGGGCAGTACGTTTATCTGCGGGAAGCGCTGGGGCCGCTGTGGGGATTTCTTTACGGCTGGACCCTGTTTCTGGTGATTCAGACTGGGACCATCGCCGCCGTGGGCGTGGCGTTTGGCAAATTCCTGGGCGTCTTCGTTCCGTCGATTTCTTCGACGCACTGGATCCTTCATCTGTGGAAGGTTCCGCCCATCCAGGTCGGGCCCATGGTTTTGGGCAACATGGATGTCGGCATCAGTACGCAGAATCTTGTTGCCATCCTGCTGGTGATTTTCCTGTCGGTGGTGAACATCTTTGGAGTGAAACTAGGCGCGGCCATCCAGAATGTTTTCACTACCGCGAAAGTCGCGGCGTTGCTGGGGTTGGCCGGGCTCGGGCTGGCGCTGGGCCGCAACCCATACGCTTTAAGGGCAAACTTCGGCGCCAACTTCTGGCACAACGCGGCACTCGGCGCGCAGCACGCGGTGCAAGTTGGAGCGGGCGGTCCATTCGTCATGGTTGGCACGCTGACGATTCTCGCTGTCGCCCAGGTTGGCTCGCTTTTTTCCGCCGACGCCTGGAATAACGTCACATTCACGGCCGGGGAAGTGAAGAATCCCAGCCGCAACCTGCCGCTTTCGCTGGCGCTGGGCACGGGCGTGGTCATCGCGCTTTACATCGCGTGCAACTTTGTCTATCTCAGTGTGCTTCCGCTCGACGGAGCCTGGAACGGGCGCGGCATCATGTGGCGCGGAATCAAATTTGCGTCTGAGGATCGCGTGGCCACTGCGGTCATGACGCAGATGTTCGGTTCACTCGGCGGGTACCTGATGGCCGCTGCGATCATGATTTCCGGCTTTGGCTGCGCGAATGGGCTGATTCTGTCCGGCGCACGTGTTTACTACGCGATGGCTAAGGACGGCCTGTTCTTCCGCAACGTCGCGAAACTGCATCCGAAGTACAAAACGCCGGCGGTTTCGCTGATGGTGCAGATGGTCTGGGCGTGCCTGCTGTGCGTCTCGGGCAGCTACGGGCAGCTTCTGGACTACATTATTTTCGCGGTGCTGGTGTTCTATATTCTGACGATCGTCGGGCTGTTCGTTCTGCGAAAGACGCGTCCGGAGGCGAACCGGCCTTACCGGGCAGTGGGTTACCCGATCCTGCCGATCATTTATATTGTGATGGCTTTATTCATCGATGTCGTACTATTGCGCTACAAACCGCAATACACGTGGCCGGGACTGATTGTGGTGTTGATGGGAATCCCGGTTTACTATGCGTGGTCGCGAAGCGCAGGCCGGAATTCGGGCGGCACTTCGGCATAACCCCAAGGAGAAACCAAACGGATGGCAAATCTGCTGGCAACCAAGCCGCTGAACCTGCTGATGGAAGAAGCCCGCGAAACCGGCGAGCACAGCCTGAAGCGCACGCTCGGAGTTTTTCAGCTCACGGCGCTGGGCGTGGGCGCGATCATCGGTGCCGGTATTTTTGTGATGGTCGGGCTGGGAGCACAGTATGCCGGTCCCGGACTTTCCTTGTCGTTTGTGTTGTCTGGGCTGGGATGCGCGTTTGCGGGTTTATGCTACGCGGAGTTTGCAGCCATGATTCCTCTGGCCGGCAGCGCTTACACATACGCCTATGCCACGCTGGGAGAACTGCTCGCGTGGATCATCGGCTGGGATCTGACGCTCGAATACGCCATGGGCGCCAGCACGGTGTCTTCGGGATGGTCGAACCACTTCATCGAACTGCTGAATATTGTTCATATCAAGATGCCGCTGTGGCTGGCCTACGATCACTGGACGGCGCTGAAGACGGCTGAAAATATTGTGGCCCGGCAGATCGCGCAGGCCTCGGATACTTCTCTGGTGCCGGGAACGCAGGCGTTTCTCGACAAGGTGAGCGCGATCATCGCCGCTCAGTCACCAGAGTTGTTGCAGCGGGCGCACGATCTGCTGGGCGCGCCGCACGTGTTTGGCATGGATATCGGGTTAAATCTCCCAGCCTTTCTGATCGCGCTGGTGATCACGGCGATTCTGGTGGTGGGCATCAAAGAGAGTGCCAGGTTTAACGCTACGATCGTCGTCATTAAAGTGTCGGTTGTGCTGTTCGTGATCGCGCTGGGCTCTCACTACATCAATCGCGCGAACTGGGGCACGGACTGGCACACGTATGCTCCCCACGGTATGAGTGGGATCTGGCAGGGCGCAGCCTACATATTCTTCGCTTACATTGGATTCGACGCGGTTTCAACCACGGCGCAGGAGGCCAAGAACCCGCAGCGCGATTTGCCGATTGGCATGATCGCTTCGCTGGCGATTTGTACGGTCCTCTATATTGCCGTGGCCGGCGTGCTGACGGGGATGATGCACTGGCAGCAAATCAACATTGAAGCGCCGGTCGCCGCTGCGTTTCTGGACCGGGGTCTGACCACGGCGGCAAACATCATTACGCTGGGTGCCCTGGCCGGACTGACCAGCGTGATGCTGGTGATGCTGCTCGGGCAGACCCGCGTTCTCTATTCGATGGCCAACGACGGCCTGTTGCCGAAGAAATTCTTCGCAGCGGTCCATCCTAAATTCCGCACTCCGTGGAAGAATACGATCCTCGTGGGCCTGCTGGCGGCGGTCGTGGGCAGCCTGACTCCGATCGAGGACATCGGCAAGATGGTGAACATCGGAACGCTGCTGGCATTTGTGATCGTGTCGATCTCGGTGATGGTGTTGCGCTATACGAACCCCAGTCAGCCGCGGCCATTCCGCACGCCCTGGGTGCCGTTGGTACCGATTCTGGGCGTGATCTCCAATGGCTACATGATGTACAAGCTGGGCTGGGTCAACTGGGCGCGGCTGATTATATGGCTGATCATTGGGCTCGTTGTGTACTTCACCTACAGCGTGAAGCACAGCCGGGTGCAGGCGCTGGCCGCGGGAAAGCAGCCGGAAGCATGATTTCGTTTTGACTCTGAGGCCCTCCGCACGGCGCGGAGGGTTTTTTTGTTTTATAGTCGTGGGCGTCATGAAAATCGTGACTGCGGCGGAAATGCGGGCCATCGACCGCGCGACCAGCGAGCGCTTCGGCGTGCCGTCGCTGACTTTGATGGAGAACGCAGGCACGGCGGTCGCGGAGCATGTCTGCGCGCTTTACAGCGAAGGAAAGATCGTCGTCGTGTGCGGCAAGGGGAACAACGGGGGCGATGGATTTGTGGCGGCGCGGCGGCTGCATCAGGCGGGGAAGAAGGTTGAAGTTATTCTGCTGGCGGATCCGGCCGAGCTGCGCGGCGATGCCGCGGCCATGTATGAAAAGTTGCCGGCCGAAGCGAAAGTTGTGAAGTCGGTGGAAGCCTTGCGGAGCGAGCCCATGCGGGCGGCTCTCAAAGCGGATGTGTATGTCGATGCAGTTCTCGGAACCGGATTCAAGCCGCCGGTGAGTGGTCTGTATGCCGAGGCCATTGCGATGATGAATGCGAGTGCGGCGGCGGTGGTTGCGGTCGACATTCCTTCGGGCGCCGACGCGGATGCGATGGGCCCGCAGCAGGGCCCGGAGCATGGAATGATCGCGCGGGCGAACGCAATCGTGACCTTCACGGCCCCGCGTCCTGCGCATGTTTTCAGCGCGCTTACGGCGGGACCAACGTATGTTGCCGACATCGGCTCGCCAGAAGAGGCGGTCGTGTCGTCCTTGCATCTCAACGTGATTACGGCGCGAGATTTCGCCAAGATGCTGGAGCCGCGCCCCGCGGAATCGAACAAAGGAAGTTACGGGCATGTGCTGGTGGTCGGAGGTTCGGTGGGCAAAGCCGGATCGGTGGCGATGGCCGGGATGTCAGCGTTGCGTGCCGGAGCGGGACTGGCTACGGTTGCGACGGCAAAGTCAGCGCTGCCCACGGTCGCCGGATTTTATCCGGAGTTGATGACGGAGCCGTTGGCAGAAACTGACGAGGGCACGATTGCGGCGCGCGCCGGCGAGCGACTAGCAGAGCTCGCGAAAGGGAAGAGCGTGCTCGGGATCGGGCCGGGAATTTCGCGATTCCCGGAAACGTCTGAGCTGGTGCGGAAGCTGGTCAGCGAGATCGATGTTCCCATCGTGCTCGACGCCGACGGGCTGAACGCATTCGATGGCCTGACGAATGAACTGAGTGGCAAGGGCCGGACGCTGGTGATCACTCCGCATCCGGGCGAAATGGCGCGGCTGTGCGGATGTACCATCCCCGAGGTGCAGAAAGATCGCCTGGGCGTGGCGAGACGATTTGCGCGCGAACACGAACTGATCGTTGTGCTCAAAGGGCACCGGACGCTGGTTATTGAGCCGAGTGACGAGGCGTGGGTGAATACGTCGGGGAATCCCGGCATGTCGACCGGCGGCACCGGCGACATTCTCACCGGGATGACTGCAGGGATGATCGCCCAGAACCCGAACGAGGTGACGCTGGCGGTTTGTGCGGCCGTCCACTTGCATGGACTCGCCGGCGATGTGATGCGCGAAAGTGTGGGGGAACATTCGCTGGTGGCGACCGATTTGCTGAAGGGTTTGCCCGAAGCTTTTCGCCGCGCGCAGAGAACGGCGCGGGGAAGTTTGTTGAGTGGGACGGCTAGCCAATCGGCAGTGTCATCCTGAGCGGAGTGCGGACTGCGCGAAGCGCGGGCCGCGCGGAGTCGAAGGACCCCACACGACCAGAGAGTTTTTTGCGAGCCCCGAAAAGACGTTCTCACGTTGTAGCCATTCGCCTCCTGCCACGATGAGAACTCCTCGCAAGGGCCGGAGGATGAAATGCCTGCGCGGGGTCCTTCGACTCCGTAAACACTCCGCTTCGCGAAGTGTTCCCTGCGCTCAGGATGACAGGGGGGCAAAGGTTCATCTAGACGTAGGCAGAGTTATCGTTTTTCGCTCTGCCGCGGAACGGCGCGCCGCGTCTAGGATCTCCGTCACCGTAACATTCGTCTCCAAGGAAGAGAGGGCATCGGGTTTCGCGCCGTCGAGAATGACTGCCCACAGATACGACAGTTCGTTGTCGTACGGTGCGGGGACGGGCTTGGCAGCAAGCTGTTCTTCGTGGCTGTTATCGCCGCCGCGGCGCACGCGAATGTCATTGGCTTGTACCGTGATGGCGTATCCTGTCTGGCCGTACACTTCCATGTCTTTGCGGCCGAAGGGCCAGTTCCACGAAGCCTGCACGATGGCCTGGGCGTGCGGATAAGTGAGGATGATCGTGGCCTCGTCATCCACGCGCGAATAGATTTCCGGCTTGAGTTGCTGGGTGACGGCGGTGACGGTTTGCGGGCGTTGGCCGTCCATCAGCCAGGTCATGAGGTCGGCGCCGTAGCAGCCGAAGTCGAACAGTGCGCCTCCACCGTTCAGCTTGGGGTCGGTGAGCCAGCCGAGGAATTCCGGCTGGACGCCGATTTCTTTCGGGCCATTGTGGCCGTCGTGAATCACGACCTTGCGGACATCGCCGAAAGCGCCTTCGTGGACGAGATCGTAAGCGGCATGATTGCTGCGGTACCAGGAGGTTTCGTAGTTGACCAGCACTTGAATCTTTCCGGCGTGCGCGGCCTTCTCGATGGCGAGCGCGTCTTCAAGACTGACCGCGAGCGGCTTTTCCATCATGACATGGACGCCGTGCCGGGCGCAGATCTCGACGACTCGGCGATGGTCGTAAGTGTTGGTGTAGACGAGAACGGCTTGAGGATGCGCTTTCTGCAGCATTTCTTCCAGATCGGTGAATAGAAGGGCTGGGCCAAAGCCATAACGAGTCGCGGCCTGTGAGAGCAGACGCGGGTCGGGTTCGGCGACGCCGACGATCTCAATCTCGGGACTGTGCAGTGACTGGCCAAGGAATCCGTGCACATGCCCGTGAACTAGCCCGACGATGCCGACGCGCAGCGGCGGCTTTGCGGCTGAGGTCTGAGCGGAAGTCAACGTGACGGCAAGCAGCGTGAAGAGGAAGGCGAGAGGCAACCGGCGGCTCATGACGATTCCTCCGAATCCAGTCAGATGACAACCAGAGATGGTAAATCGAGTTGTCCCTGTGAAGCTGAAAATCGGGTATAGGAGTGTCCTTTGTCCTCTGGGACATTAATCAAATAGTTAATAGATGCTAAATGCTTCATAGGGCAGGGGCCTGATGCGTCCACTTGGCGCACTCCGTGCGGGAATCCGGACGAGGGGCTTCAGTAATCTATTACTGAACAGGGGATGGTGCGATAGTACACCTAGCTTATGACCCACTTCCCCCAACCGCACCCTTCGCGGCGCGCGGCCCGGGTCCAGCTAGGCGATTCGGTCCTGGCTGCGATCCGTCTCGAAGACGGCCGGCGCACCAAAGCTAAACTCCAAACCATTTCCGTGACTGGCGGCCTGCTGCAACTGGCCCACAGCTTGGCGCAGGGCGACTTCGTCGAAGTAGCCTTTCAGACGCAGGCCGGGCCGGTGCACGGCATGGCCGAAGTTCTCAGCCCCATGCGGAAGAAGGCGGACGGCGTATTGCAGCCGTTTCGGTTCGTCGCGCTCGAGGATGACGACCATCGCCGCCTCCGCACCTCGCTCGATCACGTCGTGGACCGGAACCTGCTTGGCATGAAGGCCAGCGGATTCTCCACGTATTAGCCGACACATGTGGGGACGGCCGCCTCGGCTGTCCAGCGAGCGCAGCGCGCGAGCCCTCAGGGGCTAAAAGCCCGGAGAGGTTGCGCCGCTGACGCGACCCTGAAGGGCCGCTCTTCCACTTATACTGGTCGCGTGGACGCGGAAACGAAAAACATCCTGCAGGAGATCAGCACGCACTCGGCCGAGGAGACGATTGCCTTCGGGCGTACGCTGGCCGAGTTGCTCACGCCGCCGAAACTGGTGCTGCTGCGCGGCGATCTCGGTGCGGGCAAGACCACGCTGGTCAAGGGAATTGCGGCGGCGTTCGAGGCGGCTGCCGAGGAAGACGTCACGAGTCCTACCTTCACGCTGGTGCACGAGTATCGCGGGCCGCGGGCCAACCTCTACCACATCGATCTTTACCGCATCGACACTCCGCGTGAACTTGAAACGCTGGGGCTGGTTGATTTGCGTTCCGACAACAGCATTCTGCTGATCGAGTGGGGAGAGAAGTTTCCGCGGCTGGTGCGGGAGCGCGATGTCGAGATTGCTCTGGAGCGGGTGGCAGAGAACGTGCGGAGAATCAGGGTTAGCGGCTAGCGTTTGGTCTGGGCCGCGAGGGACGGGGCCAGGATTGAACGTGGGCACACTACCGGTGCGCTCCATTCCCGCACAATCGAGAATAGGATGGCCGCAGCAAACACGACGAAAGTCAGATGTTTCCTTCCGTTCGGCGATTGGTTCATGGTCGCCGCCACCACGGTTAAGCGACGGCTCATTCCAGGACCCCTTGTAGACGGAAATGAATTGTTAACAAGGCGTCGATCGCGTGCTTCCCCCAGTGAGAAAAGTATGAGAGTCGCCATTCCCAGATGAGATCTTCCGGCCGAGCCAGATGCTTTTCGTTGAGGATCAGGCCCTCCTTTAGATCACGGTAGATGTCGGCGAAATCGTCAGCGAGGGTTCCGCAGACCGCTTCCTTATCGGTGGTCGGATCAAAAACCTGCCAGTAGAGGTCCCAGTCTCCGAGTTTTTCTTTGAGCAGGTTGTAGAGTTGCCCCCATTGCTCTTCGGTCATTCTCGCGCCAGGGCTGGCTAGAGATTGTTCCTGTTTCTCGATCGCGTCGTCCTCCTTAGACGATTGAATGCTCGGCAGGAGAATCGCCTCGTTGATGAGCCTCGGCAGGACTTGATACATCTCGGTCAACAGCCCCGTCCGATCCAATTCCGCCGCAGACTCTACGAGGGAACAGAATTCCTGGGCCGCAGCCGCGAAGCGGTTCGCAACATCGGTGTTGTTGACTTGGGCTTTCATTGCTTCCGCCCGCCAGTGGAGCGCGGCTGTCCCCGCATATTTTTCAAAATCCCATGATGTTAAACCCGCAGTCGACGTAGATTACTTCGCCGGTAATGCCGCTGCTGGCGTCCGACGCCAGGAACACTCCGGTGCTGCCCACTTCTTCGACTTCCACGCGGCGGCCGAGCGGGGCGCGTTCTTCGTGGCCTTTAAGCATGTCGCCGAAGCCGGCGATGCCGCGCGCGGCCAGAGTTTTGATCGGGCCGGCGGAAATGGCGTTTACGCGAATCTTTTTCTTGCCCAGTTCGTAGGCGAGATAGCGCACCGAGCACTCGAGTCCGGCCTTGGCCACAGCCATCACGTTGTAGCGGGGCACGACTTTCTCAGATGCATAGTAAGTCATGGTCATGATCGAGCCACCGTCTTCCATGAGCGGGGCGGCGGCACGCGCGACTGCGACCAGCGAGTAGACGCTCACGTCGAGCGCAACGCGGAAGCCTTCGCGCGTCGTGTTGAGGAAGTCGCCCTTGAGTTCGTCGGCGGGGGCGTAGGCGACCGAGTGCACCAGCGTGTGCAGTTTGCCGTGGCGTTCTTTGAGCGTGGCGAAGAGGCGGGCGATGTCGTCGTCTTTCGATACGTCGCACATATAGGCTTCGGCGCCGGGCAGGGAGAGAATGAGGTCCCTGGCTTCCTGCTCCAGGCGCTCGTTCTGGTAGGTAATGGCCAGCTTCATGCCGGCGGCGTGCAGTCCCTGGGCGATGGACCAGGCAATCGAACGCTTGTTGGCGACTCCGAAGACGACGCCGGTACGGCCTTGTAAGTCAGCGGACATGGGTGCTCCTTAGGAAGAGGAAGAATATCAGCCGGAGGCGGTGGTTGACCACGGATGGCACGGATGTACTCATGTGCCATCGCCCGAAAACCCCCACCCTAGCCGCAAAGAACGCGGCTAGGATGGGGCACCCGCTTCTTCGACGGGTGCCACCGTTCCCGCCGGCCAACTGGCGGCCACGAACGACAGGCCGTAGACGCTGGCCAAGATTGCGAATCCGGCTACCAGGCTGACTTTGTGCGCCACCGCGCCCACGCTCAGGGCGAGGACGAGTTGCAGGAAGGTTCCGGCAAAGTAGAACGTATTCTGCACCCGGCCCATCAGGTGTTTGGGCACCATGTCCATCAGACTGGTATTCATGGCCACGCCGCCGACGCCGCGCGCCGATCCCATGAGGAAATAGAAACAGATGGCCAAGACGAGAAACGGCATGACCGGAGCGCAGACCATGCAGACCGAGAGCAGCGCCATGGAGAACGCAATGGCACGGCGGCCGCCCAGCCGGGCAATGGCCTGGGGAGCGTACAACGCGCTGAGGAATGCTCCCCCACCCCAGCCCATATTCAGCCAGCCGTAGCCCTTGGCTCCGGCGTGGAAGATGCGGTCGCTCAGCGAAGGCGTGACCACGACCCCGGTGACCATCGCTCCCAGAAACAGGGCCCAGCTGATGCCGAGCAGGATGACGGAGCGATGGTCGCGGAGAAAGTGCAGGCCCTCGCGCATCTCACGCCAGAAACGCTCCAGTTGATTCTCGGCGGCGAGAATGTCGGCTTTCAGTTCCTGCGGACTCAGCACGACGTGCCGTCCTTTGCGCACGGCGAAGTAGCAGCAGAACGAGACCACGTAAGTCAAAACGTCGATCAGCAGCACGCCGCCCAGGCCAATGTGGTCGTACATGAAGCCGACCAGAGCGCCAGCGATGAGCCATCCGCCCTGCACGCCGGCCAGAAGGAAAGTGTTGGATTGCACGAACTGGCCCTCGGGCGTCAGTTCCTGGATGAGCGCGGTGACGGTTGGCCAGAACATCCAGAAGCCGGCGGAGACCAGCGTGTTCATCAGGTAGAGCTGCCAGACCTGGGCGCGATGCTGGAAGGCGAGCACGGCGACGACCGCGATGACGACGCCGCGCACGGCGTCAAGCCACATGACCAGCCGCCGGCGGTCCTCGCGGTCAATGATGACGCCGGTGAAGGGAAGCATGAGCATGGCGGGGACGGTTTGCAGAACGGCGAACGTCCCCAGGGCCATTTCGGAGTGCGTGGCCTGCAGGATGTACCAGGCGACGGCGGCCGAGTTCATCCCGCTGCCCAACATGGAAATCAGGTTGGCCGCGAAGACGAAACGCAACGGGCGCTGGCCGAGGATGGCACGCATCGTTCTAATGTAGCAAAGCGTTGTTTCACCACGGAGCCACGGAGGAATTGCAGTCTCTTCCTTTCTCAGGTGTCTCCGTGCCTCCGTGGTGGAGATTCGCTCGGCAGTGACCCCGGCCCTTGCGTACGGCCACGTTCGGCGCTAGGATTCGCCTGCTGCTCAAAGTTAAGAATCCTAATTCTCGCGGACATTCTCGCGTACCGGAGGCGGGCTATGAGACGCTGCAGCGGTTGGGCCGTACTGGTTGGGTTATTCCTTTCTTTCGCGGTTACTATCCCACAAGCAGGCGCGCAGGTTGATCGCATCGCGATTGCGGCTGGCACGGATGAGGATCACGCGCTGCAGGCCATCTCCAACGAGCAGGACGCGCAAAAGAAGCTGACCATGTATGAAGAATTCGTGCAGAAGTTTGCGTCGAATCCTGCGGCCGTAGCCTACGGAAACTGGCAGATTTCGCAAGCCTACCAGGCGTCCGGCGATCTGCAAAAGGCGCTCGACTACGGCGACAAGGCGCTGGCCGGGTCTCCGCACAACCTGGATATTCTGGTGTCGCAGGCCAACGTGGCGCAGCAGGCCAAGGACAATGCCAAGCTGATGGACTACGCGGCCAAGGGCGGCGAGGTTTGCCTTTCGATCGCCAAGCAGCCCAAGCCTGACGGCATGAGCGACGCGGACTTCGCGGAAAAGGTGAGCCAGGATAAGGCGGCGGTGCAGAACAACTGCGATTTTCTGGAGACTACAGGACTGAATGCAATCTCCGGTGAAAACGACGCGAAGACTCGCATGGTGTATATCGAAAGGTTTACTGCGGCGTTTCCTGACTCCAAGTTTCAGGAAACCGTGTCGAACTTAGCATTGGATGCTCTAAGTCAGCTGAGAGACAACGCGCGGCTGGTGGCGTATGCGGAGAAGATTCTGGCCACCAATCCGAGCTCGGTGCCGGCGCTACTGTTGTTGGCGAACTACTATGGCGACGATACCAAGCCGGGAAGCGCCGCCAAGGCGATCACGTATTCGCAGAAAGTGATTGAGATCGCGAAAGCGGATGCTCCGGACGCCGACAAATCGCGAAAAATTTCAGCAGGGGTGGCTCATAACACAATCGGCTGGGCCTACCTGAAGCAGGACAAAACCGCGCCCGCCATTACCGAACTGAAGGCGGCTTCGGCGCTGCTCAAGGGGGAGGACGATCAGCAGTATGCGCGGGCGCTGTACGGCGAAGGCTTCATCTACGCCAAGTTGAACAAGCTGACTGAAGCCCGCGACGTGCTGACCGAAGCAGTGAAGATTCCCGGTCCGCTGCAGGCGATGTCGCAGGATTTGCTGAAGAAAGTCAACGCCGCGCGGGCCAAGGGACAATGATCCAGTAAGCCCTTGCTTTACTTGTCCGGCTTCACCAGTTCCTCTGAGAGCAGTTGAGCCTTCCATGCGAGGGTGCGGGCGCGTTCGAGATCGCCGGCGTCAACCGCTTTCTTCGACTGGTCAATGAACTGGCGGACTTGATTGACCATATCCTGCTGGCTCGGGGTGAGCTGGCGTCCCGCGATTTTCTTCAGGTTGGCTTCGGTCGATTCCAGCAGGTTGGCCGCGTCCCGCTCGTGAGACGTTTGGCCGCCGGACGTGCCCCCGGCGAGTTGAATGTTGGGGTCTGGGGCTCCTCCCTGGCGCACGATGACTTTCGGCGGAGGACAGTTCGTTGGAGCGCTTGCCGTGGCAGGAGGATCGGCCGGGGCTGAGGCAGAACCGGTCTGCCTAGCCGGCGCGGGGTTGCAGTTGGGCGGCAGCGTTCTTTTTCTGTGATGGTATCGCGGGGCGGTCTTCGTTTGACCTTGGCTGGTGGATTTCTGCGCGGGAGTGCTAGAGGAGGGTTGCTGGGACGGAGCTGGCGGGCTCTGCGCTGGCGCCGTTGCTTGATCTTGCCACGGCTGAGCCGAAGGCGCGCAGAACATGCTGAACACGAGGATGGCGGCCAGAGTCATACCAGATCCCGGATCAAGTGCCGAGGCTTTTCAATCTTACGCCTTCGGAGTGCGGCCAGCTATCGATTCTCCTGCTCAAGCAACTGGAATATGGAAGCGGAAAACAGTTCCGGTTCCGTCGATCGATTCGAAGTCGACCGAGCCGTAGTGCCATTGCAGAACTTGGTAGGTCTGGGCCAGGCCGATGCCGCTGCCGTCTTTCTTGGTGGTGAAATAGAGTTCGAAAATCTTGTCGTGCAGATCTTGCGGAATCCCGCCACCCTGGTCGCGGACCTCGGCCACCACGGCGTTGTCTTCGCGCCGAGCGGAGATCGTCAGCAGTCCTCCATGGGGCATGGCCTGCACTCCATTGAGCACGACGTTGAGGATGGCCTGTTTCATCAGATCAACGTCGACCTTGATGGCCAACCGCTCTTCCGGCATGTGATGTTCGATGGTGACCCCATGCTGCTCGGCGTCCGGGGCGGCGAGCTGGGCCACCTCTTCCATCAGGCGGCGCAGGTCGACCTCTTCCAGGTGGAGATCGCGGGGGCGGGTGAAATCGACTAGGGTTTGCACCACGCGATCCAGGCGGCGGATTTCGCTGTCGATAATGTCCATGTGACGGCGAGTGTCGGGCTCCTGCTCGGCCAGTTTGTTGCGCAGCAGTTGCAAGTGGAGCACGATGGCGTTGATGGGATTTTTCACCTCGTGGGCCACGCCCCGGGTGAGGCGCCCGCTGGCGGAGAGGCGGCGCGACATCTCAATCTCGTCGCCAATGCGGCGCACAGACTCGGGATCGCGCATGATCAGCAGCGCGCCGATCTGAGAATTTTTTTCCTGCACGAAGTCGAGCGAAACCTGGACGCGCTTGCCTCCGGCAGCGTCAAACTCGCGCGGCGACAAGGGACGGCGGCGCTCGAAGGCATCGAGCAGAGCCGCGCCCAGCAGGGAATCGCGGTCGAATACCTCGTGAACCGTATGTCCGAGAAGTTCGGCGCGCGGACGTCCCAGAAAACCTTCCACCGGCGCGCTTACCAGCACCACGCGCGAATCGCGCGCGAACAGCATCAAGCCATCCTGCAGCTTGGCCATGAGTTGATCGACATTGTCTTTGAGGGCCGAGAAAATCTCCCGGCTGTCGCGAATCTGGCGGCCCAGGTTGGCAATTTTCAGGGTGACGAGGCCGTACTCATCATGACGGGACTCGTTGCCGGAAAGCGCTTCTGCATCGCCCGCGCTCACGCTATCGAGATTGAGGCTGATTTTCTTCAGCGGGCCCAGGGCCAGGTTGGAGATTCCCGCGGCCAGAAACAGGGAAGCAAAAATCAGCGCGACGGAAATATAGCCCGCCCGCATGAGCCGGGCCTGCACCTCGCTCTTCAGAAAGACGGTTTGTACGCCGATGCGGATCGTGCCAAAAGGTTCGCCGCTCATTTCCAGCGGGTAGGTCACGTCGTAAACCTCAGCCGAGCTGAAGACGAGACGAAGCTGATCAAGGAAACGGGCGCTTACGACCCGCTGAAAATCAGGACGCGGGGCGATCACCTTGCCCACCATGCTCGCATTCGTATGCAGCAAGGCCTTGCCGCTGACGTCAACGATCGTCACGTCGTAAATGAATCTCCAGTCGCCGGGATCGGATTGGAGCAGGTTGTTCAGAGCCACATCAGTTTGAACGTAATCCGCAAAAGCGCGGCGCACCGCGGCGGAGTTGCTGGTGTCGACGGATGTGCTGCTGAAGTCGGGTACGGCGTTCGATACGGCGTACGCCAACTGGTGCGTCAGGCTGTTTGCCGTCTCGTTCGCGCTGGTGATGCGCAGGCGAAGAATTTGAGAGATATACAGGTAGGAAAACGCGGCAACCATCACCGTCACCATGAGAGTGATGGCCAGCACGATTATGGTCTTTCGTCGCAGCATGGAGAGAAGAGAGAAAGTGACTCGCCTGACAAGCGTGCGAGAAGGTCTTAGCTACTCGGTACTTCCTCCTTGCCGGGGAGGGCCTCCGCGGCGGCGCTGCCGTATTCCTTCAGTTTATTGTGGAGCGTTTTCAGGCTGATGCCAAGGATTTCCGCGGCTCGCGTCTTGTTGTTGCTGGTCGCCTCCAGCGTTTTCAGTATCAGCATTTTCTCGGCTTCTTCCACGGTCGTGCCCACACCCAGGCGAACCGCATCGGGATCGTTGGCCGCGGTGCGCAGCGGAGCCTGTCCGAATCCCGGCGGCAGGTGCTTGGTCTCGACCACGCCGGCCTCGCAGACGATGACCGCCCGTTCCAGCGTGTTGCGCAGTTCCCGCACGTTGCCGGGCCACGAATAGGCGCCGAACTGGTTCAGCACGGCTTCACTCACGGCGGCTACTTTGCGGGAGTGCTTGCTGCTCATCTCGGCCAGCAACAGTTGCACCAGGCTGGGAATGTCCTCCTTGTGTTCGCGCAGCGGAGGCATGTGGATGTTGAACACGTTGAGCCGGTAATAGAGATCGCTGCGCAACTCGCCCCGGGCCACGGCCTCGTCGGGAACTTTGTTGGTGGCGGCCAGCACCCGCACATCCACGGAAGTTTCGACCTTACTGCCCAGGCGCCGCAGTTTGCGGTCTTCGAGAACGCGCAGCAGTTTGGCCTGGGTTCCGACCGGCATTTCGCCGATTTCATCCAGCAGCAGCGTTCCCCCTTCGGCGAGTTCGAAGCAGCCGGTGCGGCGTTCCATCGCGCCGGTGAATGCGCCTTTCTCGTGGCCGAAGATTTCACTCTCCATCAACGTCTCGGGAATCGCGGCGCAGTTGATGGCGACGAAAGGCCGGTCCTTCCGCGGACTGAGCTCGTGGATGGTGCGGGCCACCAGTTCCTTTCCGGTGCCGCTGGCCCCTGTGATCAGCACTGACGCGGTGCTGGGCGCGACCATCTCGATGAGCCGGAAAATCTCCTGCATCTTGCGCGAGGCGCCATTCAGACGCCCGAGCGATCCCGCGTCCCGCAGCCTGCGCCGAGTGGCCTCTAGCTCGGCGCGCGTGCCCACCAAGGCTGAAGCGTTGGTGAGGATGGTCCGCAGGCGATTGGTGTCAATGGGCTTGGTGATGTAATCGTAGGCGCCCATACGCATGGCCTGCACGGCGCTGTCGATGGTGCCCTGGGCTGTGACCAGGATGACCGCGATCTCCGGAAATTGTTCCTTAAGATGCCCGAGCAGTTCGATGCCGCCCATGCGGGGCATTTTTAGGTCGGTGATGACGATCGATGGAGACCACTGGTTAGCTTTTTCCAGTCCCTCGACGCCCTCGCGGGCCGTTTCCACGCGAAAGCCCCAGGAACCGACCAGTTCGGCCAGTCCGGATCGTTCGTTCTCCTCGTCTTCGACAATCAGTATTTTTTCGTGGTTCATCGGCTTGCTCTTGCCTGGTTCCCTCGAGCCCAGCTCCCCGGGCTTCAATCCGGGCGGGTTCAGTCCCGCAGCGGCCAGTCGGATCGAATCCCCACGATACGCGGCCCGCTTCCTACGCGGCAAGGTCTGGATGGGCCGGTCAATCCGCCGGGGAATTTCATTTTGAGACGAAACCGGCTACTTAGCTGGCGGGTACTACTTCGAGTCTACGCTTTCGCTTTAAGCAGCGGTGCGATAGAATTCTGCGTTCTCGGGGGTCCCGTCTTTCCATCGATCTTGCTACACCATTTTCCCCATAGGCGTCTGGTTACAGAGGCACCCGGGAACCATAACATTTTGGAGGATTCCATGAAAGTCAGCATCACCACACGCGGTTGCCGACAGCTCATAGCCGGCTTGTCAGCGCTGATCGCAGTGCTTGTGATTTCCGGGTCCGCGTTCGGTCAGGATAATTCCAGCGGGACCTGGGACATATTTGTGGGGTACCAGTACCTGCATCCCGGCGGGTCGGTTCCCGCCCCGGGTGGCGATCCCAACAATCCGACGCAGTATTCGCTTCCAGACATGACGAAAGGAGCCGGAACCGCGGCGACGTACAATTTCGATCCGCATTGGGGCCTGGAGGGCGACTTCGGGTACAGCCGGGACACGAGCGCGGAAAATTCGGAATGGACGCTCGGCGCTGGTCCGAAATTTGCGGTGCGCGATGAAGAGGCAAGGTTCTTCATTCATGCCCTGGCAACGCTCAATCGCGTGACCTACGACAGCGGACTCTACAGCCACAACGGTATTGGCATGGTCCTGGGCGGCGGCATGGATCTCACGCTCACCAAGAAGATCTCCTGGCGCCTGTTTCAAGTCGACTACGTCTGGGCGCAACACAATTTTGCCAGTGAGGCTGCTCCGGAATTCCCTTCTCTGCGCCGGCCTGAATTCGAGGGCACAAGACTGCGCACCGGCATCGTGTTCAACTTTGGCGGCGCGGCGCCTCCAGTTCCAGCGGCAGCCTGCTCCGTGCAGCCGACGGAAGTGATGGTGGGCGAACCGATCTCGGCTACCGTGACCGCCAGTAATTTCAATCCAAAGCACAGCGTGACGTACAGCTGGAGCGGGAATGGCGGCGGCTCGATCACCGGAAAAGATACCGCAGCCAGCATTGACACCACGAACGCGGCTCCGGGTAACTATACGATCACGGCGAATGTGACCGACCCGAAGTTGAGCAAGAACAACGTAGCCAGTTGCTCGGCGAACTACACGATAAAACCGTTGCCCCCGAAGAATCCTCCGACCATGTCGTTGTCGGCCAGTCCGACGGATCTGGTCATTGGCGGCAGCGTGAACCTGTCGGCTTCTTGCAGCAGTCCCGACGGCGCCACCGTTTCCGTCGCCAACTGGACAACCAGCGCCGGCACAGTTTCCGGCAGTGGCAGTTCGGCAACTCTGAACACCGCTGGAGCTCCCGCTGGTCCGGTGACGGTCAGCGCGACCTGCACCGACTCGCGCGGCTTGACTGCACAGGCCTCCACGCAGGTCACGCTGGAGAATCCGCCGCCACCGCCGGTCAATCCCGAGATCGTAAAACTGGAAGCCCGGCTCTCTCTGCACAGCGTTTACTTTGTGGTCGACCACCCCCGGCCCACCGAGCTCAAAGGCGGGCTACTGCTCAGTCAACAAAGGACGTTGATCGCACTGGCGGCCGACTTCAAGAAATATCTTGAGAGCAAGCCGGATGCCCACTTGATTCTCGGCGGCCACGCTGATCATCGTGGCTCCGAGGAATACAATAAAGCGCTCACCGAGCGTCGCGTCAACAGCGTCAAGAGCTTCCTGGTTGCACAGGGCGTTCCTGAGGCAAACATCGACACCAAAGCGTTCGGCAAGGACGAAAACCTGACCACTGATCAAGTGAAGGATTCAGTGGAGAATAATCCAGACCTGAGCAAAGAAGAACGGGCGCGGATTCTCAAGAACATCGATGTCGTCAGGATGGCGAGCAATCGCCGGGTGGACGTCACTTTGAGCACGACTGGCCAATCCTCGGCTCGCGTGTTCCCCTTCAACTCAACCGATGCCTTGACTCTGATCGGCGGCCGCGAAGCAGCTAAGAAGACAACCGCCCGGCCGGGAGCCAAGAAACCGGTGAAGAAACCGTAACTAGGAAGCTGAAAGTCTCAGAAAACTGACACGGAGGGCGGCTTGCCGCCCTCCGTTTTTTCTTGCGCCGATGATTGGTTGCGGGACATGACATCGAATAAAGTTCTCAACAGTGGCGAGCTCATCTCCCGATACGATAAGGAAAAAATCATGTCCCTCACCACACTCGATGCCCACGCCGCCCTGATCGTGATTGACCTGCAAAAAGGGGTTGTCGGGTTGCCTATCGCACACCCCGCCGCCGAGATCGTCAGTCGCGCTGCCGAAGATGTTCCCCCACGCCGCCCAGGGTGTGGTCCCATAAGCGCTAACTTACTTCCGCATTGCCCGTGAGAACGAAGCCGCTGGCGCGGCGGACGCTGCCGCGTAGGTGATGTCGGCAGTCCTGATTTTTGGCTCAGATAATTGTGGGTCACAAGGAGGTGTCCCTGTGACCCATCTGCGCAAAATGATGCTGGA
>Ga0209656_10000036_pt1 | contig 96217 bp, 89 predicted proteins | sample BogFormECP12_OM2_FD_188239 | JGI IMG/M metagenome (GOLD analysis project Ga0209656, IMG submission 188239) | Bog forest soil microbial communities from Calvert Island, British Columbia, Canada - ECP12_OM2 (SPAdes) (version 2) | ecosystem: Environmental > Aquatic > Freshwater > Wetlands > Bog ...
ATCCCCAAAATCAACCCAACCCAAACGGCGAGGGCACAACTTTGAAACCGGACATTTCACTTGCTACAAAAACCGGACATTTTAACTTGCTACGGACAGTGGACGAGCGCGTCGGTAATGGCGCTGTTTCAATTTCCAGACACGCCCAGTTCCCTGGGCGTCATCCCGACCGGAGCCGTTCTTCAGGCGGAGGGAGGGATCTCGCGCGCACAGCCCTCGCCTTGCGCATCCCCTGGTTACTTTCGGCCACTGTCCTGCCTTTGTAATCTTTTTGTGTTTTCTTTCGGCGGGCGGTTTTGCCGGCGAGAGCGCGATTACGATTGCATTAACGGCATGTGGGGAGAAACGGATGATGAAACAAATTGGAAACCTGTACGAGCGTTGTTGACGCCAGCCTTCATACTTCTGATCTCGCTATTCATTCCGCTGTTCGTCCCGGCAGTTGCGAAAAACATCCCAAGGGATCTCATGCCCGCGTTCTGCTGAGCTCGGTCTTCGGACCCTACGCGCAGGACGACGAATTCGGCAGCCGCTCCATCAACCCCATGGAGCTCTATCACAATCAGGTCACGCGCGCCCAGGGCAGCTTCTCGCTGCGCATGTTTCATCGCTCCTGGGGCATCATGATGATCCAGACAAATATTTCGGCGCCCTGCGCGGTGCTCGATTTCCCCACCCGCGACGACTTCGCCCGCGAACTCAAAAACAATCAATATGACGTGGTCGGCCTGTCGGGGATCATCGTCAACGTCGTCAAGATCCGCGAGATGTGCCGCATGACACGCGAACTCTCGCCGCAGTCGGTCATCATAGTGGGCGGCCACGTCGCCGCCATCCCCGGAATCGAGAACATGATCGATGCCGACCACATCGTGAAGGGCGAAGGCATCGCGTGGATGCGCCGCTACCTGGGCGAAGACGAGAACGCACCCATCCGCCACCCCGCGATCGTCTCTGGCATGCGCACGCGCATCATGGGCATCCGCCTTCCCGAGCGCAAGGGCGCGACCGCGGCAACGATCATTCCTTCCGTCGGCTGCCCCATGGGCTGCAACTTCTGCACGACCTCGGCATTTTTCGGAGGCAAGGGAAAGTTCGTCAACTTCTTTGAAACCGGCGACGAGCTATTCGAAGTCATGAGCCGCATGGAAGACGAGCTGAAAGTGAAGTCCTTCTTCGTGATGGACGAAAATTTCCTGCTGCATCGCGAGCGCGCCATGCGCCTGCTCGAGCGCATGAAAGAAGGTCACAAGAGCTGGGCACTCTCGGTGTTCGCCTCGGCCAACGCCATTCGCAAATACACCATGCAGGAACTGGTGGAGCTAGGCGTGTCATGGCTGTGGATGGGCCTGGAGTCTCCGCGGGCCGGTTACAGCAAATTGCAGGGCGCCGACACTCGCGAGCTCACCCGCGAACTGCGCGAGCACGGCATCCGCGTGCAAGGCTCGACCATCATCGGCTTGGAGCATCACACGCCCGACAACATCTTGGCCGAAATCGAGCACGCCGTCTCGCACGATACCGACTTCCACCAGTTCATGCTCTACACCCCGGTCCCGGGAACGCCGCTGTACCAGCAGATGAAGGAAGAAGGGCGTCTATTGAGCGATGTGGACTACGCCGACGTGCACGGCCAGTTTAAATTCAATTTCAAGCATGCCGCGATCTCGCGGGACGACTCGAAACGCTTTCTCGATTGGGCCTTCTGGCGCGACTTCCAACTCAACGGCCCCAGCCTCTACCGCATTTCGCGAACCCTGCTGGCGGGATGGAAGCGCTACAAAGATTCTCCCGACGCCCGCGTGCGCGAACGCTTTGCGCGCGAAATGGGACGGCTGAGCGGCGTCTACGGCTCTGCATTGTGGGCGATGGAACGGCAGTTCAAGAAAGTGGATCGCAACGTAAGCGAAAAGATCCGCGCCCTGCGCCATGAGTTCCGGCAAGAATCCGGAATGCTGTCGCGGATGCTCCCGGCATTGCTCGGCCCCATCTTCCTGTGGACGACGCGCCGCGAGGAACGGCGCCTGGCGCGGGGCAAGACGTACGAGCCTCCGACGATTTTAGAACGCAGCAACTGGGTGGAAGCGTAGCGGCTCGCCGCGGCAGGTCTTACAATCCCTATCCCGTTCTTCTTGCCGACAGCAAATTCAGAATCTCTCGCAGCCCCTGGCGAATATGCTGAATCTCCGGTGCCGACTGGGCCGGGAACGGAATGGCAGTCTGCGCCTTGTCCGTCTTGCTCTCCGCGCGCAGTTGCTGCCGCGCTCCGGAGATAGTGAATCCCTGCTCGTAGAGCAGTTGTTTGATGTGCAGCACGCTCTCCACGTCGCGCTTGCGATACATGCGCTGTCCCGTGCTGCTCTTGACCGGCTTCAGTTGCGGAAACTCCGACTCCCAGAAGCGCAGCACGTATGCCGGCAAGTGGCACAGCGCCGCCACTTCGCCGATGCGGAAATAAAGCTTGTCCGGGATGAGAACTTCATCCGCCTTGGATTTCGCCGTGCTCTTTTTGCGCGGTGCCATTTTTCGATCACGCCGCAAGCGCCGCGTGGTGTGCCTATTGTGACACACGGGCAGCAGCGCGGCAGCGAAGAATTTCGCGCCTGAAGTTCAAGGGCAAGTCAGCTGCGCCGAACCGAAGATCTTCAGCTGCGAGCCCCCATCGGGGTTGACCATGGCGGAAGATTGCGTGCCTGCCAGCACCGTAGCGGTTCCCACGAAGGTCGGGCCGCACTTCGCCAAGCCATTTTGGTCCACGGTGACCGGAGGCGCGATATTGCCGTAGCATGCACCGCTGGTTTCACCCGCGCACCAGACAACATCTTTGCTCGTAAGCGGCACCGGTGACGGCGGCTTGCTATAAGTCCCCGTGGCGGTGAGCGATACCTGGCCGTTCGGGTAATCCTTCGCGTCTACCGACGCGGGACTGACAGCGATGCTCTGAAGCTGGCGGCTGCTGCCGCATCCAGAGTTCGCGAGTGCGGCGAGGATCAACATAGGCCCAGAGAACAAAAACGTTAAGCGTTTCATACGGCCTCCGCGGCTCGAACTGCATGTCGACTGGGATGATCTCGAAGTAAAGCCAGGTTGCCCTGACCTCAATTGTAAGACGACGGTCAAGATCTCCTGCCGGCGGCTGGTCGAAAAGGAAAAGCCCCCTAAGAGGTGCTTCTCTTAAGAGGCCAGTGAGAAATCGCGATGTTAGCGAGGTCGTGCCTCGCCGACGGTTAGTGTTTCTTCTTTTTTGCCTTCTTTTTCGTTGCCATGAAGGTTCCTCCGTTGAACGATTTTCCCTTGCAAAGGTTGCGAACTACGGGCCCTTGTTCTTGAAAGACCAACCCTACTCGTAGTATGGGAAGGTCCTATATCACAAGATATTGCGGCAGTATGAATAAAGTGTCAACAAAATTCTGCAATGAGGACCACGATTTGCTGATAACAGGTCTTGGGTCTTGGGTGTCCGGTGTTCGCGCTCGAGCCTCCGCGTAACTGCTGGCGCGAGATAATTCTTCGCCTCTCGCCGCGTAATCCATCTGCCTAAGACCTAAGACCCAGCACCTAAGACCTCTTCCGGCACGCGTCCCACTCTTATGCAGTCGGGCCGCAAATCCGGTACACTGCGCCTCATGCCGCGCGATCCGGTCGAGTTGGAAATCTTCAAGAACTTGTATCACTCCATTGCCGAGGAGATGGGCGCGGCCCTGCGGCGCACGGCGTTTTCTCCCAACATCAAAGAGCGGCGCGATTATTCCTGCGCCGTGTTCGACGGCGCGGGCGAAGTCATCGCCATGGGCGACCACATGCCCGTGCATCTGGGCTCGATGCCCATGTCGGTGCGGGCTGCGATTGACGCGGCTGCAATGCTGCCCGGCGATGTCGTCATGCTCAACGATCCCTTTCGCGGCGGCACGCATCTGCCCGATATCACACTGGTCGCGCCCGTCTATGTGCCTCGTATGGCACGGGCACTCTTGCCCGCGAAGGCTGGCAGAAAAGAAAACCCTGTTGCTGCAAACCGTCCTGATTTTTATGTCGCCTCTCGGGCTCATCATGCCGACGTGGGCGGCGCCTATCCCGGATCGATGGGCCTCTGCCGCGAAATTTATCAGGAAGGCCTGCGCATTCCTCCCGTGAAGTTGATGCGCCAGGGCGCGATGGATGCCGATGTGCTCGCGCTGCTGCTCAACAACGTCCGCACTCCCGAAGAACGCGAAGGCGACCTGGGAGCGCAGATCGCCGCCTGCCACACCGGCGCCGAGCGCCTGCGCCAGGTTTGCGCGCGCTATGGCGTGGAGCGCCCCCGCCGCGCCGCCGCCGATCTCCTGGATTACTCCGAGGAACTGATGCGGACGTTTTTGCACCACGTGCCCGCAGGCGAGTACCAGGCCGAGGATTTTCTCGATGGCGACGGAATCACCGGCCGCCCGATCAAGATCGCGGTGAAGGTGAGCGTGCGGGACCGAAAGAACGTGTGGGACCGGGTCTCTGACCCGGTCGCGCGTCCGGTCGCGCATCAAAGACGCGCCGCACCGCCGCTGATCACGGTCGATTTCACCGGCAGCGATCCGCAGGTGGAAGGCAGCGTGAACGCCGTCGCGGCCATTACCTATTCAGCCTGCTTCTACGTGTTTCGCTGCCTGCTGGCAGAAGACGTTCCCGCCGCAGCCGGTCTGATGCGCCCAATCCAGGTCATCGCCCCCGAAGGAACCATCGTGAACGCCCGCCTTCCCGCGGCCGTTGCCGGAGGAAATGTCGAAACCTCGCAGCGCATCGTCGACGTGTTGCTGCGAGCACTGGCGCAGGCCATTCCCGATCGCATTCCGGCCGCGGCCTCCGGAACAATGAACAACCTGACCATCGGAGGATTGGATCCGCGTACAGGCGAGCCCTTCACCTACTATGAAACCGTGGCCGGCGGCATGGGCGCGCGCCCCACCAAGCCGGGCGTTTCCGGCGTCCACACCCACATGACGAATTCGCTCAACACTCCGGCCGAGGCGCTCGAGTATGCCTATCCGCTGCGCGTGTGCCGCTATTCGCTGCGGCCCGGCAGCGGCGGCAAGGGAGAATTCCCCGGCGGCGACGGAATCGTGCGCGAGATCGAAGTCCTCGCCGACTGCGAAGTAACCCTCCTGGCCGACCGCCGCTCCCGCGGACCCTGGGGACTGGCCGGAGGGGCAGACGGCGCGCCGGGGAAAACGTTCATCACGCGCCGCGACGGCTCGGTCGAGCCGATGCCCGCCAAATTCAGCACTCGTCTCCGCAAGGGCGAGCGGATCACCATCGAAACTCCGGGAGGCGGCGGCTGGGGCCGAGTGTAAAGACTCACGCGTAACGACACAGAGGACCAACCGTCATGGCAACCGATAGCTTTGGGAAGGGCAACACTCCGGCGAGGGCCGCGCTCCGGGAAGGGGACAGCCCGGGAAGGGCACGGCTTCCAGCCGTGCCGCTAGCCGACGAGGAAGATGCCGGGCTTTAGCCCCTGAGGGACGCTCTTCCACCTGCGAGCACCGATGATCATTGCGCCTCCGGCCCGAAGTACCGATAATGCCCCGTAATCTTCCAGTTAAAAAGCACGTCCTCCATCTTCGGCCCCGTGCCAATGTTGTGAACGATCATGTACCGCCCGCTCCGGCGGTCCCTCGGATCGACGACAATGCCGATATGCGGCACGTTCCCTCCCAGGTCCCACGTGACGAGATCGCCCGGCGCATAATCTTCCGCGCGGTTGGTGATGGGCAGCGATTCTCCCTTGCGCTGGAAAAACACCATTAGATTCGGAACGCGCCGGTGATCGATATTCGCGTCAGGATGCGCCAGCAGCCAGCGCCGCTTGTTCGGATACGCCGCGAAATTCTGCAGCATGTCTTCGTGAACTTCCTTCTGCAGGTCGATGCCCACCGCCCGGTAACTACGAATAATCTCGTCCGTGCAAACCCCCGTATCGGCAGGAACGTCCCCGCCGGGGTAAGGGATGCGAACGTACTCCGAAACATAGCGCACCGAATGATGCGTCCGCTCGATGGCGGCGGCGACCAGCCGCCGCTTGAACTCCTGCCGCGAAACCGGAGCTGCCAGCCGTGTTTGCGCGGGAGTGCAAACCGTGCAAATGGATAGAAAAACCGGCGCCAGCCAACGCCCGTTAAAAGCAGTTCGCATCCAGCCGATTGTAACCGCAACCATACAAGCGCAGAATAGATGTGCGCCCGCAGGTGTATCACCCCGGTGCTAGAATCATACGTTTTGCGTTCAAGTCATTTTTGATATCAGCTTATAGGTGGCAATCATGGCAACAACAATGATGGCGGTGGTCAAGCCGGAAGCCGCGGCGGGCGCCGAGATCCGCCAAGTCAAGATTCCCGCCTTCGGCCGCACCGATGTGTTGGTCAAGGTGAAAGTGGCGTCGATCTGCGGCACCGACCTGCATATTTACAACTGGGACCGCTGGGCTCAGAACCGCATTCATCCCCCGCTGATTCCGGGCCATGAGTTCTGCGGCGAAGTCGCCGCGTTCGGCGACGAAGTCACCAGCGTCCAGGAAGGCGACTTCGTTTCCGCCGAAATGCACGTAGCCTGCGGCAAGTGCCTGCAGTGCCGCACCGGCGAAGCGCACATCTGCCAGAAAGTAAAAATCATCGGCGTCGACGCCGACGGCGCCTTCGCCGAATACGTCGTCATTCCCGAGTCGAACATCTGGAAACTCGATCCCGCCATTCCGCACGACTACGCGTCGATTCTCGATCCGCTGGGCAACGCCGTGCACACCGTGCTCGCCGGGGAGATCGCCGCCAAGAGCGTGGCCATCACCGGCTGCGGCCCGATTGGTCTGTTCTCGATCGCCGTCGCCAAGGCCGTAGGCGCAACCTCAGTGTTTGCCATTGAAGTCAACGAACACCGCGCCCGCATCGCCCGCGAGATGCACGCCGACTACGTCCTCAATCCCGCCAAAGAAAATGTGCACGACATCGTGATGGAAAAGACCGGCGGCCTCGGCGTCGACGTCGTCCTCGAAATGGCAGGCCATCCCGACTCCATTCGCACCGCATTCGACATCGTCCGCCGCGGCGGAAGAATTTCCCTGCTCGGCCTGACCTCCAAACCCATCTCCGTGAATTTCTCCGAAGACATCATTTTCAAAGGCATCACCGTCCAGGGCATCAACGGCCGCCGCATGTACCAGACCTGGTATCAGATGACCGCGCTGCTGAAAGCCGGCAAACTCAACCTGCATCCCGTGATCACCGACCGCATTCCCATGAAAGATTTCTCGAAAGCTATGGAGCGCCTGAAAACCGGCGAAGCCAGCAAGATTCTGGTTTATCCGAATGGTGTGCGCTAACTTCTTCGCCACGGATTCGCGCGGATCGACACGGATTCTTCATTGTCATCCTGAGCAAAGCGAAGGCCTATGCACTTCCCCGAAGCTATCGATGCTGTCCGCGAGTTGCACAGGTCCTTCGCGCAAAAAACGCGCTCAGGATGACAACGCCGGATATTAGACTTGGTTGTCTTGAATCCGCGTTCATCCGCGCAAATCCGCGGCGAAAAGTTTTTCGAGGCTCCTATGACCGCAACCCGCACCAACCCGCTCTCCTACCTCACCGACCAGCTCAACGAACTCAAAGCCAAAGGCACGCTCTTCAAGCTGCGCGTGCTCGACGACGAGCAGGCCCCCGTCTGCACCTTCGACGGCAAGAAGGTCATCAACCTCGCCTCAAACAATTATCTGGGCCTGACCACGCATCCCAAGCTGCGCGAAGCGGCGCTCGAAGCCACGCGCAAGTATGGCGTAGGATCCGGCGCGGTCCGCACCATCGCCGGCACCATGAAGATCCACATGGAGCTCGAGGAAAAGATCGCCCGCTTCAAAAACGTGGACGCCTGCGTGGTCTTCCAGTCTGGCTTCGCCGCCAATGCCGGCACGGTCTCGGCCGTCCTCGGCAAAGACGATTTCATCATCTCCGACGCCCTCAACCACGCGTCGATCATCGACGGCGCGCGCCTCTCCAAAGCGAAGATCCTCGTCTTCCGCCACAAAGACATCGCCCACGCGGAAGAGCAATTAGCCAGCATCAAAAGCGAGCCCGGCAAGAAGCTCCTGATCACCGACGGCGTCTTCTCCATGGACGGCGACATCGGCCCGCTCCCCGCGCTCTGCGCCTTGGCCGAAAAATACGGCGCCATCATGATGGTCGACGACGCCCACGCGTCCGGCGTTCTCGGCCGCAACGGCCGCGGCACCATCGATCACTTCGGCTTGCACGGCCGCGTCGACATCCAGGTCGGCACGCTGTCAAAAGCCATCGGCGCCCTCGGCGGCTACGTCTGCGGCACCCGCGATCTCATCGATTTCCTCTATCATCGCGCGCGCCCGTTTTTGTTCTCAACGTCGCATCCACCGTCGGTGGCGGCAACTTGTATCGCCGCCTTCGACGTTCTCGAAAACGAACCCGAGCGCATAGAAAAACTCTGGGAGAACACTCGCTTCTGGAAAAAAGAACTCGGCCTGCTCGGCTTCGACATCGGCGGCCGCGCCACTCCCGCCACCGAAACTCCCATCACTCCCATCATCATCGGCGACGGCAAACTCACCATGGACTTCTCCCGCGAACTCTTCAACGAAGGCGTCCTCGGCACCGGCATCGCCTTCCCCACCGTGCCCGAAGGCAAAGCCCGCATCCGCACCATCATGACCGCGACCCACACAAAAGAAGAGTTGGAGCGGGCGCTGGAAATTCTAGGGCGGGTGGGGAAGAGGATGAGGATTGTCTCGTGACTATCGCGCTGCCGCTGCCAGTTCGCGCTTAACGACGAGTTTATTGGTTTGAGAGAATTTAGCTTTGGCCTCAATCCCCAGCCGCCCGGCATAATAGAGCAACTTGTCTACGCTCTTGTTGGCAATTCTTCCGTTGAGCAGCTCGCTCACGCGAGGCTGAGGCTCTGCCAGGATCACCTGCAATTGCTTTGGCGAATACTTTCGCGCGTGCTTCAGAATGGCTTGGTATAGCTCCGCCTTGAACTTCAAGATGGTGGCCTGCTCGGGCGAAAACCCCAAGTCATCGAGCACATTGCCACGCGTCACGTGAGTTGGTTTACTTCGTCCGTCAGCCATGTTTCTTTTCCTCATTCAGTCGCGCCCGAACCGCCTTCAGCCGCTGGCGAGCCGTGTTGATTTCTCTGCTGGACGTCTCGCGGCTCTTCTTCTCAAAACAGTGAAGCACGTGGATCACATCCTGAACTCTCGACAAGTAAATCACGCGATACCATGCCCGCTCGTCCTGATCCCGCAACTCGAAAACGCCTGGCCCAACGGAACTCATCGGCCTGTAGTCCGTTGGCTGCTGCCCCTGCTGCAGCAAACGCAAGTCAAATCCCAAGTTGAACTTCGCCGTATCCGGAAACGAACTGATCACTTCCCTGGAATCGTCTTCCCAAGCAATCACCGCGTCTTTGGGAGCGCTGGAATCCATCCGTCACCAGACGAGTGTAGCACTTTCCCAGGTACAATATACATGTAAATGTATACCTAATCCGCGCGGTAAACGATCTTTCCGCCCACAACCGTCGCCACAACTTTCCCTGTAAACTGCCAGCCCTCGAACGGACTGTTGTGCGAAAACGACCGCGACTTTGCCGCTTCGAAAGTCCAGCGCTTCTTCGGATCGAAAATGGTCACATCGGCATGGCTGCCGCGCGCCAGCGATCCCCGGCCCGGCAGGTCGAAGACTCGGGCGGGGCCCGCGGTGAAGAGCTCGACAATGCGCGTCAGCGGAATCTTGTGCTCGCGATGAAGCTTGGTGACCGCCAGCGCCAGCGCCGTTTCGAGGCCCGTAATGCCAAAGGAAGCCCGCTCGAATTCAACTTGCTTCTCGTGCAGCGCGTGCGGGGCGTGGTCGGTGGCGATGGCATCGACAGTGCCATCGGCCAGCGCGACCACAATAGCCTCCCGATCAGTCGCAGAACGCAGCGGCGGGTTCATCTTGCTGTTGGTGTCGTATTCTCCCACGTTCTCGTCGATCAGCGTGAAGTGGTGCGGCGTGACTTCGCAAGTCACGCGAGCTCGCGCCCGCTTGCCGCGCCGCACCGCCTTGAGCGCATCCGAAGTCGAAAGATGCGCCACGTGCAGCCGCGATTCGCGAATCTGCTGCGCCAGCGTGACGTCCCGGTCGACAATTGCAGCTTCCGCCACGGCCGGCATGGCGCGCAGCCCCAGGCGAAAGCTCGTCGGCCCGGCGTGCATCGAGCAGTTCTCAGTGAGCCGCGTATCTTCGGCATGCTGCACCACAGGAAAATTCAGCTCGGCCCCGAGCCGCAGCGCCATGCGCATCACATCGTCGTCGAGAATGGGCTTGCCGTCGTCGGTCACCGCCACCGCTCCCGCGCGCTGCAGAGCGCTGAAATCGGTGAGCGTTCCACCCTTGCTGCCGCGCGTGGCCGCGGCGATCGGAAACACATTGACGACCGCGCCGCGCTCCGGATTCCTCAGCCACGCCACCCACTCCGCCGAATCCACCACGGGTGCGGTATTGGGCATGGTGCAAACCGAAGTGAACCCTCCCGCGGCAGCGGCCGCGGTCCCGCTGGCAATGGTCTCTTTATAGCTCTGTCCGGGCTCCCGCAGATGAACATGCAGGTCGATGAAGCCGGGCGCGACGATGAGCCCGCGCGCGTCAATCTTTTCGTCGCCCGAACCGCGGATTCTATTGGGCAGGGCAATTTCAGCGACGCGGCCGTCGCGCAGCAGCACGTCCATCGGCGCGTTGATCCTCGCCGCCGGGTCAATGAGATGCCCGCCTTTAATCAGCAGGCTCCTGTTCTCCGGCCGTGTCATCGAACGCCCATCCCGAAATTCTCCTTGTCATCCTGAGCGCGCTCTTTGCGCGAAGAGCCTGCCCTGAGCTTGCCGAAGGGACCTATGCACTTGTACCAGCCGCTGAGAAAGTGCAGAGGTCCTTCGCTTCGCTCAGAATGACAAGGCCGCTGATGACGATGAAGGACGTGGCTCATTTCGCCTTCCCCAGCGCCCGCGCCAGAATCGCCATCCGCGTAGGCACGCCATTATGCACCTCGTCCACGATGACCGACTGCGGCCCGTCGGCCACTTCCGCGGTCAGCTCCAGCCCGCGGATGATCGGCCCGGGATGCATCACGATGGCATCGCGTTTGGCCAGCTTCAGCCGCGCCGCCGTCATCTGGTAGCGCGCAATGTAATCCTGCAAGCGGATCTTCTGTCCCGCCAGCCGCTCTTTTTGCACGCGCAGCAGCATGATCACGTCGGTCCCGCGCAGCGCTTCTTCAATGTGCCGTGTGATTCGCAGTCCGGGGGCCAGCGTGGCAGCAACATCCGGCACAAACTCCGGCGGTCCACACAGCGTAAGCTTCACGCCGAACTTAGTCAGCAAATGGCACGCACTGCGGGCCACGCGGCTGTGAAAGATGTCGCCAATGATGGTGGCTTGCAGCCCCTTGAACGACTTCTTGTGTTTCAGGATAGTAAACGCGTCGAGCAGCGCCTGCGAGGGATGCTCGTGCATCCCGTCCCCGGCATTGATGACAGGAATATCGAGATGCGTCGCCATCAGGTGCGGCGCGCCCGCCGACGGATGCCGCATGACAATGCAATCCGCGCCCACCGCCCGCAGCGTGTAGCCGGTATCGAGCACGGACTCGCCTTTTTCAATGCTCGATCCCGAGGACTGCACCAGGGTGGTCATCGCGCCCAGGGATTTCGCCGCGAATTCAAACGACGATCGGGTACGGGTGGAAGCTTCGTAAAACAGGAGCACGACGCGCTTGCCCCGCAACAGCGGACGCGCCTTCAACGGATTCATGCGCCGGGCCAGTTGGAGCAGGCCCAGGATTTCCTTCGCGTCGAGGTGTTCGATCCCGAGGAGCGAACCGCGTGCGGGCTTATTCATCGCATGAAGTGTGAACGGTGCATCATACGCGCTCAGCGCGGCCCGCCGCAAGGGAGTTCACAACGCCTAGTGGCGCCATTGGATTCCAGCCGGCAATATCATCTTCGACGTCATCCCGAGCGGAGCCGTTCTTCAGGCGAAGCGAGGGATCTCGCGCGGATCGCCACGAATCGTCAAGACCAAACTGCACCACGATCCATTATGTCGAGCTGAGGGGCCTCCCGCCACGCCTGGAGCGACTCAAGGCCTGTCGCGCCGGCCCAGGATCACGCTGCCCAGCGTGCCGCCCAGACCTCCCAGGACGATCGAAGCCAGAAACGCGAGAATCAAGGCGCTCAGCATCAGGAACTCAAGGCCGCCCGGTGTCTTGAAGCGCTCGAACATGGCCAGCATCTGTGGGTCGGTGGTTTGCGAAGCCGTCTCCTGGATTTTCGCCACGAGTACGGCGCGCAGTTCCGGCCCTTTGTGCAGAAAGATCACAAGCAGCACTTCCACGATGGATGACATCGCGAACCACAGCAGCCCGCCCAGCGCGCCCAGCGCAGCTCCGGTTGAAGCGTTGAGCCTTATTTCCGGCCGGCGCTGCCGATAGAAAACAACGGCCAGAAATCCGGCGCTCACCATGGCCACGAACGGGTGCAGTCCCAGAGCCATCAGGATCGATGCGATCAGGGCCGCCAGCGCGCACGACCCGACGGACTGCGACCATCGCACCGGAAGCGCCAGAACCGGGACCGTCTGCGACGCCGGCAGCGCTTCCGCGTCTTGCCCGCTCGCTCCGGCAAAGGCTAGGGGCTGCGGCGCCGACTCAGCGATCACGACCCGAATCTGCGGCGCCGAGCAGTGCGGGCAGAAAGCAACGCCCTCTTCCACGGTTTGTCCGCATTTGTAGCAAGGCTGTTCCATCAGAGATGTAAAGAAGGGTTTTGTCTTTGACAAGTATCGCACGGCGGAGCGCAGAGGCAACGATGAGCGCCACAGGTCGCGCACAGATCGGGAGATCGCCTCACCCTGGCAGGGGTCATCCCGAAACCCGGCGCTGCTCAGCCGGGTGAGGGATCTTGCGAGGGATCTCCGCTGATGCGCCGCGGGGCTCCGCGCGAAGTCCTTCGCTCTGCCTGAAAAACGGCTCCGGTCAGGATGACCCCGTAAAGCGTGAGCAGAAGACCGCCCTAGATTTCCCCGCGCTTTCCGCGGGTGCGGACGTAGACCAGGGCAAACGTCGATCCCTTGCCCGCGTCGCGCGGCTCGACGGCCACGACGTGCTGGTTATCCTCGGTACCGGCTTTGAGCTCGGTGACCGGCCCCGAATTCTCGTCACACTTCAATTCCTTGCTGCCGTCAATCTTGTTGTTCTTGTTATCGTTCTTGTCGGCATTCTTTTCATCCCCGGAATCCATGTCGTCGTCGTGCATTTCGACATTGCCGCCATGCTTGTGCGTATGGCACTCCAAGACCTTGCCGTACTTCTTCAGCTTGTCGCGATAGAAATCAATGATCTTGCCGGGTGCGTCTTCCGACTCGTAATTGGCGACCACCAGCTTCATTCCGAAGGCATCGGTCAGCAAGCTCAGATTCGCCTGGTTGTTATTCTTCTCGTCATCCGATTTGAGTCGCGCCCCAGGATAAAGCGGCAGGCCAGTCTTGCGCGCGTCCGCGTCACTGCCCACGTGCAGATCGCCGACGGAGCTGCGGATATCGAGATTCTTGTTCTGCGTGGAATCCTGCGCGAACCCAGGCTGCGCCAGCGCTGCCGACAAAACGAGCGCGAGAGCCACATGACGAAACATAAACTCCTCCTTAACGAATCAGAATGGGGGCCTAGATCTCCGCGTCTTTGCCGTGCGTCCGCACATACACCAGCGAAAAACTCGACCCTTTCCCTTCCGGCTCGACCGCGACGATGTGCTGGTTCTCTTTCGTGCCGACTTTCAGTTCAATGTTGCTGCCGCTCGCGCCCTCGCACGTCAGCTCATGCGAATTATGGTCCGAGTGTTGGATGTCCGTATTCACATCCAGGTGAGCGGTGTGGCATTCGAGAATGTTGTTACCGTATTTCCTGAGCTGATCGCGGTAGAACGCCACGAGCTTGGCCGGCGAATCGTCCGACTCATATTCGAGCGCCACGACTTTCACCCCGAAGCCAAAGCCGGAAATGTTCACGTTGGCGCTCTTGTCGTCGCCACCATCTTTCTGCTTCAGCCGTGCTCCGGGATAAATCGCCAGACCCACGTCACCGGCGCTCGCGTCTTTGCTGACGTGAATGCCGCCCACCGGCGTGGTAATGTCCACCTGCTTGTCTTCCCCGTTCTGTTCTTTCTTCACGTTCACGCTGCAAGCCGGCAGCAGCAACGCGGCTAGGGCCACGACTCCTAACGCGACCACGCTGGTAACTTGAACCCGAGCTCGAAATCTAGTTCTGCGCATGCGGAGACCCTCCCTTGGCAACCTGCGCCGGCCGTTCGATCCCGGCCCCGCGCTGCGCCACATTCGGAATTGTCACCGGTAAGTGCCCGCGAATCGGAATCTCTCCAAACAGCGCCTTGATCGCCGCCACTTCCGAAACCGACGCATTGGAAAACGTGCAAACGTAATTCTCGATCTTCGGGAAATCGCTGGCGAGATACGGATTCCCCATGGCGACCACCGCCGTTTTCGCCGCGCCATGATCCAGCACTTGCTGCAGCAGCGTGCCGGTCGCGTCCGCCATGGCCATCGAGTTGCCGACCTTGCCCGCCGTCGGAACCACATAAACTGCCGCCACCACGGTTTGCGCCTCGTCCACTGCCTTCAGAACTTCGTCGCTCATGCCGGCGGCGATCCGGGGATCCACATAAATCACACGCGCGTCTGGAATGCGCGCGCGAAACTCCCGCCCGAAAGCGCGACCCGACTCAGTCCGCACATCATCCGAAAAAAGTACGGCCACCACCTGGTTGTGGGTCTCCTCTCTGCTCATATACGGCAGCCCGCCCTTAATGGTTCCCTTTGATTTCAGGGGCAACACCTTGCCGTTGTCGCGCACCAGGGTAATGGCGGCATCGGCTACCTGCTGGCCGAATGTTATGTTTTCCGGCTTGCCCACGGCGGTCGCAATCGCTCTCAGATCGACCATACGCGATTCGTTGAGCCCCAGGCGTCCTTTTATTTTCAGGATCTTGAGAACCGAGTGGTTGAGGCGCTGCGACGAAATCTCGCCCGACCGCACCGCCTTGACCATGGCCTCATACGACGCACCCAGGTCGGCCGGAATGAGCAGCACGTCATTTCCCGCCTTGAACGCCTCCACCGCGGCCCGCCCAATGTTGTTGGAAAACAGATGCGTCAGCCCCGCCATATCGAGCGCGTCGGTCACGATCAATCCCTTGAATCCCATCTGCTTTTCGAGCAAATCCGAAACCACCGCAGTCGAAATCGTAGCCACGTGATTCGGGTCAGCATCAAGCGCCGGAACCGTAACGTGCGCCACCATCACCGAGTCAACCCCCGCCGCAATCGCCTGCCGAAACGGTGGCAGCTCAATCGAATCCAGATGCGCCCGATCGCCGTTCACGCTGGCCACTCCCAGGTGCGAGTCGGTCGCGGTGTCGCCGTGCCCTGGAAAATGTTTGACGGTAGTCAGCATTCCCCCTTCGCGCGCTCCCTTGATGTAAGCCGTCACCAGATCGCCAACCTGCTTGGGGTCTTCTCCAAACGAGCGCGTATTGATGATCGGGTTAGCGGGATTCGAGTTCACATCGGCGTCAGGAAAGAAATTCCAGTGCACTCCGACCGCGCGCGCCTCCTGGGCAGTAATGCGCCCGAAAGTCTCGGCGTCTTCCATGCTGCCGTCCGCGCCAAAGGCCATCGCGTGAGGAAAGTTCGTAGTGCCCATCAGCCGCGTCGCGACCCCGCGCTCAAAGTCAGCCGCAAACAGCAACGGCAGCTTCGATTCCCGCTGCAGCCGGTTGAGCAATTCGGCCGTTTCGTACGGCTCAGTACGTAGTAGAAATGGCCCGTCCACGTGCACTGACACAGCGAACCCGCCCACATGATATTTCTGCATGGCCTCGAGCCATTGCAGATATTCGGGGCTCTCCACGTTGAGAAAGCTGGCGCGGCACCAGATCATGAACACCTGCCCGACTTTCTCTTCGACCGAAAGCCGGCGCAGCGTCCTCTCCGCCCATCTGTCCCCCCGCACGGCGCTGACCGCAGCAGGACGCGAAGTCTTGTTTTTGGCGAATGTCGGCGCGGCCAGGCTCAGGGCAACAAATAAGACAAGGAATATTCGCGGCATAGCTGGAACGATAGCAGAAGTTACGCGGCCCAGTGTCTGAACTGCGGACTAAAACTTAAGACTCCCGCATTGGAGACGAATCCGATCCGCGTTCATCCGCGTGAATCCGCGGCGAGAAAGTTTTCGACACAAGCCAGCGCCTCCTTTTGAATCCGAGGATCATCACCGAAGCCCCGCAGCCAGCAGACTTCCGGCTCGCGCCGGAACCACGTCATCTGCCGCTTGGCGTAGTTGCGATGCACCTGCTGCGCGGCCAGCACGGCCTGCTCGCGGGTGAGTTCGCCGCGCAAAAGCTGCACTGCTTGCTTGTATCCCAGCGAAGCCAGTGGCCGCGCCGCTGCGCCATATTTCTCCAGCAGACGTCCGGTCTCTTCGATCACCCCAGTTTCAAACATCTGCCGCGCACGCTGGTTGATGCGCTCGTAAAGCGCGCCGCGGTCCGGATCGAGGCCGATGCGCAGAATGCGAAATCCCCGCAGCGGATCGCGCCCTTGCTGCCAGAGCTCCGACATTTTCCGCCGCGAGCCACTCTGCCGAGACACCAGGCACACCTCAATGGCCCGAATCAGCTTGGGGATATCGTTGGCATGAACCTTCTCCGCCGCGGCCCGGTCGAGCCGCCGCAGAATTCGATGCAGATGACCCGCCCCGTGCCTGGCCGCGCTGTCGCGCAGCCGCTCGCGCAACTCCTCCGACCGCTGCGGCCCGGGAAAAAGTCCTTCCAGCAGCGCGCGCAAGTACAGCCCAGTGCCGCCCACCACAATCGGCAGGTGATGCCGCTGGCTAATCTCCGTGAGCACCGGCCGCGCCTGCCGCGCATATTCGCCCGCCGTCATATACTCCGTAGGCTCGACACAATCGAAAAAATGGTGCGGCGCGCGCCCGCGTTCCTCGGCCGTCGGCTTGGCCGTGCCGATATCAAACTCGCGGTACATCGCAACCGAATCGCAGTTGACGATCTCGCCCGCAAACTTCTCCGCCAGCGCCAGCGACAACGCCGTCTTCCCGCTCGCCGTCGGCCCGAGGATCACCACCAGCAGGGGCAGAGTCGTGGCGGCGATCTCGTGGTCGTTCGGTACCGAGCCCACCTTCAGCGCAGGCTCCAGTGAATGTCGTGCCAGTAGCGAAGCAATGTCAGCACCAGCAACAGAAATGCGATCAGCAGCAGGCCGGTAGTCTCCGACGCGTAGACCGCGTGCCGGCGGTGCTTGTGATCGTCCTGGTGATCCGGATCGGGCACGCGCATATTGTACGCCGTCGGCGCCTAGGTCTTAGGTCTTGGGTGTTATGTCTTGGGTCCGAGGTCTGAGGTCTGAGCTGCCAGCTTTCGCGAACATAGAGCCTAAGACCCAAGACCTAAAACCCAAGACCCCAGAACACAACCCCTTCCTGCTAAACTACGGCGTCGTGCCCCAAAATCGCACCCGCGTAGCCCGCTTCGGAGTCTTTGAACTCGATCTCAGCGCCGGCGAACTGCGCAAGAGCGGACTCAAGCTCCGCTTGCAAGGCCAGCCCTTCCAGGTCCTCGCTCTGCTGCTGGAGCGCGCCGGCGAGGTGGTCACTCGCGAAGAGTTGCAGCAGAAACTTTGGCCCTCCGACACCTTCGTCGACTTCGACCACAGCCTGAACACCGCCGTCAACAAAGTCCGCGAGGCCCTCGGCGATTCCGCCTCCAGCCCCCGCTACGTCGAAACCCTGGCCCGCCGCGGATACCGCTTCATCGCGGAGGTTCATGCAGATGTACATGCGGATGTCCAAGCAAACGTTCATGCGGATGCACCGGGAGAGCCTGCGCCCGTCGCCGGAAACAGCGCCCCGGTCCACCAGGAGTATCTTGCTTCGCCCCCAGTCGCAAGCCCAGTCCCACTGCATCCCGAACTCGAAGTTCCCATCCCGCGCCGCGGCCTGACGCGCGGCCTCTTCGCCCTGACTCAGATCATGTACTTATGCTTCTATCTCTCGGCCCTGTTTCATCTGCGTTACGTGCAAGAGATTGGCGACTCCTTCCGCCGCCCCTGGGGTGCGGTTCTCACTGGGGCTGTGCTGATCACCGCCGGAGTCGGCATCCCTCTGCGCCTGTACCTGCTCTCCGCGGTCGGCTTCGATTACCAGCGGCTCGGCGAAAAGTTCCGCCAGATATTCCCGTTTGTCCTTGCCCTCGACCAGCTCTGGGCGGTCGCCCCCTTCCTGCTGATCGACCAGATCGGCCTGGGCGCAGCCTTCGCGGTCAGCGCGGCCCTCCTGTATCTCCCGTTTTCCGAGCGAACGCTGATTAGAATGGCGTATCTCGGGCCGCGGGCACGGTAGCTGCAATTTCGACGGAACCAACCTCACCGTTCGCCCGTACCCACGTCTAACAGGCGGGCTAGACCTGTGCCCGCCGGAGGTTCTTATGAAAAAGGATCTTATGAACATTCATGCGATGAAGCGTCTTTCGCTCGCGATCCTGGCAGTTGCCGTTCTTTCCGCACTGCCCGCCCGCGCCGACGAATGGTCGAAGACCTACACCCTCACCGGCAAGCCCGACCTGCGCATCGAAACCTCCGACGCCAACATCCGCGTCACCACCTGGGACCAGAACACGATTGAAGCCAAGGTCGTCACCTCGCGCTACAAGATCGGCGAAGGCGGCATTCGCGTCGAAGAGCATCAGACCGGCGACTCCGTTGAGATCAACGTCCGCTTCCCCCACAACCTCAGCGTGGGATTCATGCACGTCGACTGGGGCCACAAGGTCGACATCCTCATCCAGATGCCGCGCGAGGGCAAAGTCAATCTGCACACCGGCGACGGCAAAATCGAGCTCGCCGGTCTCAAGGGTGAGATGGAACTGCACACCGGCGACGGCTCCATGAACCTCGACGGCGTCGACGGCAACCTGCACGCCTCCACCGGCGACGGTCACATCAACGCCCAGGGCCGCTTCGATCAACTCGAACTCAAGACGGGCGATGGCCACGTTGACGTGCGCGCCGCCGCCGGCTCTACGCTGGCCGCAGGCTGGCGCCTCGAAACCGGCGACGGCAGCGTTTCCCTCGAAGTCCCCGGCGAACTGGCGGCCGACGTCGACCTGCATACCAGCGACGGCCACATCGATCTCGACATGCCCATCACCACCGAAGGCAAGATTCGCGAAGGCGAAATCCACGGCAAGCTCAACGGCGGCGGCAGCCCCCTGACCATCCGCACCGGCGACGGATCAATCCACCTGCGGAAGGGCTAGGCAGTGGGGTCAGGACTTTCTGCTCCTGGCGTCATCCTGACCGGAGCCGCTTTTCAGGCGGAGGGAAGAGCCTGCCCTGAGCGAAGCCGAAGGGATCCTGCGTCCAGACCGGCAGGACGTACCGGCACAGGTGTCTGACACTTGTAGTATACTTGTCTGACACCATGGCCTCGCACCGCATCACCGTTCGCGTCCCCAAAACCCTTGGGACTTTGCTTCGCGACCGCTCCCGCGCCAAAGGCCAGACTCCGTCCGATTTAGTGCGCCTCGCCCTGGAAACTTATCTCGGCCGCGGACGCGCCCTGCCTTCGGCCTATGACCTGGCGGAGCAAGCGGGCTTGATCGGCTGCGTGGGCCGTGCGCCCAAAGACCTCAGCACCAATCGCCGCCATTTTGAAGGTTTCGGGAAGAAGAAATAATGATGAAGCGGGCTCTGGTGGACACCGGTCCGCTGGTCGCCATTCTTTCCCGCCAAGACGAGCACCACGCTGCCTGCGTCAACGCGCTGCGCGACCTGCCGGGCCCGCTTCTTTCATGCTGGCCCGTCATCACCGAGGCCGCCTGGCTCCTGCGAAAATCCCCGCGCGCGGTCCAGCAACTCTTGCGCAGCATTGATGGCAGCTTTCTTGAACTGCTGCCTCTGGCCGGCGCGGAGGCCGAAGCCCTCGCCGCGCTCATGAAGCGCTACGAAGACATCCGCGCCCAACTCGCCGATGTAGCCTTGGTCTATCTTGCCAACCGCGAAAAGATTGAAACGATTTTCACCCTGGATCACCGCGATTTCTCCATCTACCGCTCCGGACGCAAGACCACTTTTCGGATTGTTCCGGAGACGGAATAGAGTCGCGGCTAAGTTCTCGGCGCGTCCCCGAACAAAATCAATCCTAGCAATCCACGTTCACTCTTTGATTATCGTAAAGGGAAGGCGATTCGCGCCGAGGAAGCGTCCGCGAGTGTTACTCTAGCTCGCCCTTGTCCGGGTTGTAGTAGAAGCGAAAGCGCAGCGCGAGATAAGGCCCGGTAAATTCGCCAGGCAGCGGCGGGAACGGATTTGAAGCGGAAATGCCGGCCCACGCCGCACGATCCAAAGCGACATCGCCCGAAGTGGCGATCAGCCGCATGTCCGCGACCTTGCCATCTTTGGTGATGGCAAACTCAATCATGAGCTTGCCTTTTTTCATCTCCGCCGATTCCGGAATCGCGCGGTACCAATTCTCGCGGACATCCTGCAGAATCCGCTGCAGGTAAGGCCCAAAGTCAACGCCCTGAGTGTCGCTGAGAATCTCCAGATTGCCCATTGCCCGCCCGCGCGCTTTAGTGCCCAGGCCGAAATCGCCGTCTTGCCCTCCGCCCGCCGAGCGCCTGGCTGCCGCCCCTTGCGTGGCCTCCTGAATGGCCTCGCCCGGCGTCATCCCTCCACCATACTTGCTGAATGCGTTGTTGGGCCGGGCAGGCATCTGCAACTGTGCTGTCTGATCGCTTTGGAATTGCGGACGCGCCGACTGTTGCTGCTGCGCGGCGGCCTGCTGGTTCTGCGCCTGGTTTTGCGGCGCCGGCTCCGGCGCGCGCGCACCCGTCATTCCCGGAGCCCCCGGAGGCGGCGTCGCCAGAATCTTCCGCAGGTCCTTCGGATCAAGCTCCGGGTGCCGCGTCATCGCGATGCGGTCCTTATCCGACGCAATGTTGGTGTTGGGCTTGCGCGTTAACTTCTGCGCGTCTGGCGGCAGCGTCAGAAACGTCAGGTTCTTGTCTTTCGTCTGGTCCACCGCAACCACCACGCCGTGGTGCCACACATTCTTCTGGATCCAGGGCAGATACACCAGAATCATGAACACGAGCAGGTGGACGATGATCGAAATCCACGCCGCTTCCCGCTTCCGCGACCGCTGCAGATCATCCTGCAACTGGATCAGCAGGTGCGGCACATGCGCGTCCAGATCACGGTACGCGGTTTCCCAGTCCTGCCCGTCGTACAGCCCAAGCTGCTCCGGTTGCGGCTTCTCGGGAGCGACCGGGTCCTGGAATGGAATTTGTGTGATGGCCATGCGCTGGGCTAATAACCTGGGCTAATCACTTTAGATGCTTCCGCCTGTCCTAAAGAAGTAAGTTAGACACCGAATACACTCGCGGCGTTGCATCCGGCCTTCGTTGAAGGGACGCAAGCGCGCGGTGCTGTGCAACCAAGTTCTCTCTATTTTCGCATCTTTGGCAGCTTCTGCCCATCGACAAATCACCCGCGACTTACGTGTGTAAACATATGTAAAGCGGCGACACCGCTCCAAGGGTGCCCCATTTCTCGCGCGCCCTTTGCGCGAGAAGTGGGGATTTTCTGCGCGAGAAAGCCTGCCCTGAGCGCAGTTCGAAGGGTGGGGATCTTCGATCGAGGGGAATTCAAAGGATTCGAGGCGCAGCCATTCGCGACCCTGTTCAGTGCTTGGTCTTCGCCAGGCCGGCCAAATCCACTCTCTTCCCGTGCTCGCGAATCGCAGCCACAATCTCCAGCGCCAGCGCCAGCGCGCGCCGCCCGTCTTCCAGCGGAACCACCGGCTGCGAGCGCTCCCGCACCGCCTGCAGAAACGACTTCAGCTCCGCGTGCAGCGGCTCTTCCGAGGCCACCGGAGGCTTGGTCACGCCGATCTGCGGATTGACCGATGGGTTCGCCGGCGCTTCCTCTTGCCCGACGGTGAACACCAGCACTTCCTGCCGCCCGTAATCCAGCGACACATACTGCCGCGGTTGAAAAAACCGCAGCTTGCGCACTCGCTCGGTCGAAACCCGGCTGGCCGTGAAGTTCGCGATGCACCCGGATTCCAACTCCAGCCGCACGTTCGCAATATCCACTTTCCCCGACAAAATCGGCAGCCCCACCGCGCGCACTTCCTTCACCGGCGATTTCGCAAACGCCAGCACAATGTCGAGATCGTGAATCATCAGGTCGAGCACCACATCCACGTCGAGCGATCGTGGAGTAAACACACTCAGCCGGTGCACCTCAAAAAACATGGGCTGGGTCAGCAACGGAACCGTGGCTCGAACCGCAGGATTGAACCGCTCAAGATGCCCGACCTGCGCAATCCGCTTGTGCGTAGCCGCCAGCGCCACCAGCTGTTCGGCCTCGGCCAGCGTAGCCGCCAGCGGCTTTTCGATCAGCACATCCACTCCGGCCTTCATCAACTCGCCGGCCACGCTCAGATGATGCACGGTAGGAGCGGCCACCGAAGCCGCCTGCAACTCGCTATGCGTGGTCAACATCTGGTGCACCGACCCAAAGCCCTTGCACCCAAACTCGCGCGCCACCGCATCCGCGCGGCTCAGGTCCGGATCGACCACTCCCAGCAGCCGCACCGCCTCCCCCTGCTGTTCGAGTTCCTTATAAACTCGGGCATGATTGCGTCCAAAAACGCCCACGCCCACGACCGCGACGGAAATCGGATTTTGCGATGGCAGGAAGAATTCTCGTTGGCCGGTTGCCGGAAACAAATTGTAAACTTAACCGCCCGAAAGAGCATCCAGATTAGACTGTCGGTCTTGGGTCTTGGGTGTTCGGCGTCGGCCTTTTGGTCCTACGACCCAGCACCTAAGACCTAACACCCACACCTCTCACGAGGCTCGCTTCATAGCAATCAACCCCAGAAAGGACTGACGCACTCGCATGCGAACCATCGCCCTGCTCACCATCTCCAACATCTTCATGACCTTCGCCTGGTACGGACATCTGAAATTCCGCGAAGTCCCGCTCTACAAGGTGATCGTCATCAGCTGGCTGATCGCCTTTTTCGAATACTGTTTCCAGGTCCCGGCCAACCGCATCGGCTCCTACGAGTTCACCGCCGCCCAACTCAAAACCATCCAGGAAGTCATCACCCTCACCGTCTTCGCCGTATTTTCGGTTCTCTATCTGAAGCAGCCTCTACGCTGGAATTACTTCGCCGGCTTCGCCCTGATCGTCGCCGCCGTTGCCGTGGTCTTCAAGAAGTGGTAACGAAAAAATATCGCACTGCCCGAAGCCCCGCACAACCGTGGAAGAGCGGCGCTTCAGCGCCGCGTAACGCGGGCAAAACAAATGCTGGGCTTTAGCCCCTGAAGGCCCACCTACTTCATGTCGCAATCTGTCCCGCACGGACATCTGAAAATAGCCCGGCGTTTCAACGCCGAGTACGCGGCCAATAAAAGAACCGCGTCCCGTAGGGACGCCTGAAATCCATTCACAAGACCTGCACCTTCTTCAAAATCGCAATCTGCCCCGCATGATAAAGCTCATGCTGCGCGATCCCGTGCAGCAGATGATAAAAGTCATACCGCTTCCCCGGAACCCGCTCCCAGAGCCGCGAATCCGGCAGCCCCGCCACGGTCTTCACCAGATTCTCATGCGTGCGCTTCGTCGCGGTAACGGCCCTGCGCCAAGCCGCTTCCGTCGGCCCAGCAACGGGCGGAAAATTCGCCAACCCGGCAGGCTGCCATTTCTCCCCGCTCAGCCGCCGCAGCCCCGCATCATCCCACACCGCAATATGCAACACCAGCTCCCAGATGCTGTGAACTCCGCGCAGCGGCTTGGCCGCGGCAGCCGCCGCATCCACATCCTGCAGCAGTTCGAGCAGCGCCGGTCCGTGCCACGCGCTGCCATCAAACGCCCGCCGCAGCTGATCGGCAATGCGCGCCGCCTCGGATTTTCCCGCGGCCTTCGCTCTCATCGAACTACACCTTGCCTTCCTCCGCGATCATCGCAATCCCCGCCGCGTCCGCCGCCTCAATCACCTTCTGTCCATCCAGCAGCAAACACTTCCCCGCGTCTAAAGCCAGACACGAAGCCCCCGCCGCCTGCATCACTTCGATCGTCTTCACCCCAATCACCGGCACATCGAACCGCATATCCTGATTCGGCTTGGCAATCTTCACCACCGTCAGCGCCCGGCTGAGCGTGGAAGCATCTCCATGCAAAGACCCATCCAAAGACAAGGACCGCATAATCTGCCCCGCGCGCTCGATCGTAGCGTCCGTCCCCTCCATGGCCTCAACCGCCACGCACGCCGATTCGGCGATCACCACCGTCTGCCCAATGTCGTGCCGCGCCAGCTGCCGCGCTACGACGCGTCCGTACTCAATATTCTTGCGCTCCTGCTCCGTAGGCTCGCGCTCAGTCAACACGCCCGGCTTCACCAGCAGCGGCTCCAGCAGCCACGTAGATTTCTCCAGTACGATCCCCTCATCGCCCAACACCTTCGCGATCGCCCCCAGCAGCGAGTCCGTATTCCGCGTCGTGAGCGAGAGCAAAAGCTTCGCCAGCCGCCAGTCCGGCCGGATGCTGGAAAAAATCTGCTTGTGCCGCACCTGTCCCGCCATAACGGCCCGCCGCACCCCTTCCCGCTGAAACATCTCAATCAGCTTCGACAGCTCCCCCAGCGACAGCCAGTGCACCGCCGCTGCCCCATGCCCTTCAATCTCCGGAAAAGTTTCTTCCTTGATCGCCGCCACCACAACTTCATATCCCTGCGCCCGCGCCGCCTCCAGCACGAGAAACGGAAACTTCCCATTGCCGGCAATGAGCCCGAGTTTTTCCTTCTGTGAGGACACGGGGAAAACGCCAACGCGCGAAGCCAGTCTAGCATTTGGCGTTGTAGAGGGAATGTCGCTCGCGGCACCCCAGAGTAGATGAACGGTCAATAAATGGCCTGGTTGCCACAGCCGAGAATCGCTCCATGTGCGCATGATCACTGCGGGCCACTGGCCAAAGCGGGAAAATGTGAAAGTAACCTCCGCAGCCAAGGAGGAGAATGATGACCACTCTATACAGTCGGACGTTATTCTGGGCGCCGCGCGTATTGTCGATTGCCTACATCGCCTTTCTTAGCATATTTGCCCTCGATGTTTTTGGGGAAGAGCATGGCTTTTGGCGGATACTCCTCGCACTCACCATGCATCTCATCCCAACTTTTGTCCTCATCGTCGCTCTGCTCTTGGCGTGGCGATGGGAATGGGTCGGAGCGATTCTCTATGCTGGTGCGGGGATGCTGTATGTCATCTGGGTGCTACAGCGCCCACTTTCCGCCGCGATAAGACTGACCTGGATTCTTGCGATAGCAGGGCCTGCTTTTGTAGTCGCCGCACTGTTTCTTGCTAACTGGTTAAAACACGGAGAGCTTCACGCCAAGCACCCGTAGGCGCAGCGGACCGATCTACTGCGTAGGTTTGATCTTCGCCCCGCTGCCGAGGAAGCGGCGGGCGGGCATAACTGTTGAGAAATCTCCGTTACACTCGCCGAACCCCGACCGGCCAAACTGATCACTTAATAATCCCTCTTTCCGACGCTTCAATAAACCTAATCAACATCTCCACATCTTCCCCGCGATCGGCCTCCGCCTTCAGCTTCTCCAGCGCCTGCGTCGTATTCATCTTCGACGCCAGCAGAATCTTGTAAGCATGATGAATCTTCGCGATGCGCTCTTTCGAGAACCCGCGCCGTTCCAGCCCAACTTTATTCATCCCGTAAGCGTGCGTCTCGCGCGCCGCCGACGTCATCGAAAACGGCAGCACATCCTGCGTAATCGTGGTCCCGCCGCCAATATACGAATGCGCTCCAATGCGCACGAACTGGTGTACCGGGCACAGCGCTCCCACCACCGCCCATTCCTCCACGGTGACGTGTCCGCCCAGCGTCGCGCCGTTCACCAGCATGGCATGATCCTCAATCACGCAATCGTGACCGATATGCGTATAAGCCATGATGAGCAGGTGGCTGCCCACCTTGGTGAGCCCGCCGCCTTTCACCGTCCCGCGGTTGATCGTCACATATTCGCGGATCTCGTTGTGATCGCCAATTTCGAGCCGCGTAGGCTCGCCCCGGTAGGTCACATCCTGCGGCGCCATGCCAATAGCGCAAAACGGAAAGAAGGTATTGTCGGCGCCAATTTTCGTCGGCCCTTCGATCGCCACATGCGAGGCCAGCCGACAGCCCTCGTCCAGTTCAACCTCCGCCCCAATCACGCAATACGGCCCAATCCTGCACGAAGCGGCAACCTTCGCACGCTCATCGATCAGGGCCGTCGGATGAATATTCATGAACGAAATAGCACGCCAAGAAGCAAAAAGAGAAAGGATTGTGTGGGTCCGGGTCTTTGACCCGGACAGGCCGAGCAAGGCTCGGCTGCAACTGTAGCCCTCAGCTTATCCTTCGCCTTCGTTCGATGCCCGCCCGCGCGAGCTCTCAATCAGCTGGCACGAAACCGTCGCCTCGGCCACTCGCTTCTCGCCGACATAGGCATACCCCTGCATCTTCGCCGCAGTCAAACCGGGCACCGAGCGCCAGCCCTTGACCTCCACTTCCAGGCGCAGCTGATCCCCCGGCCCCACCGGCTTGCGAAACTTCGCGCGCTCGATCCCGGTAAACACCATGACCTTGTCGTTCCGGTCTTCCACCTCGGTCAGCAGCAGAGCGCCCCCAGCCTGCGCGATTGCTTCCACAATCAGCACCCCCGGCATGATCGGCAAACCGGGAAAGTGTCCGGAGAAAAACGGTTCATTGATGGTCACGTTCTTGATGGCGACAATGCGCTCTTTGCGCTGCAGCTCCAGCACCCGGTCAATCAGCAAAAACGGATACCGGTGCGGCAATATCTTCAGAATCTCGTGGATGTCGAGCCCGGTCTTCGAAGCCTCCGGCCCAGGGTTGCTCTCATTCATGACTTATCTCGTAAGGCACAGCTTGAAACGCAGTATCCAATTCTACCGGGGCGTCATCCTGAGCGTAGCCGTTCTTCAGGCGGAGCGAAGGATCTCGCGCGGACCAAGACGCAAACTGAGCCAGCACCGCTTTCTTCAAAACGTTCTTCTCAAAACAGCGTGAAGATTATACTGTACGGCTTGTGCCCCGGCGCAGGTCGTGGTGCAGGAGCGACAAAGATGCCGAGCAGAAAAAGAGCAAATCCGAAGCCGGAATCCGAACCAGCCCCGCCCACCCCGCCCTGGAGCGAGCGCCTGCGCTACTTCGAAGCCCGCCAGGAAAAAATCGTCCAGACCATCCGCGAGTTCGTCGAGATCGAATCTCCCAGCGATAACAAGCCCGCCGCCGACCGCATGGGCGCATTCCTCGCCGGATATTTCGAAGCCGTAGGCGGACACGCCCATGTTCACCGCGCCGAACACTTCGGCGACAACTTGCAAATCGATTTCCCGGGACCAGATAAGAGACGCGATCCAGCACGGGAAAAGCTCAAGCCCGTCCTCCTCCTCGGCCACTTCGACACCGTCTATCCCCTGGGCACGCTCGCCACCATGCCCTGCCACACCGCCGCCGGCCGCCTGCACGGCCCCGGCGTGCTCGACATGAAGTCCGGCATCGCGCTCATGCTCTACGCCATCGAGGCTCTGCAAGCCTGGCACTCCGCACTGCCCCGCCCCGTCACCGTCTTTCTGGTTTCGGACGAAGAAGTCGGCAGCCATTCCTCGCGCCCCATCACCGAAGCCCTAGCCAAAGATTCCGCCGCCGTGCTCGTGCTCGAACCCGCCGGCCCGCGCGGCGCCGTGAAAACCGCGCGCAAAGGCGTAGGCGAATACACGCTGACTGTAACCGGCGTCGCCGCCCACGCCGGCCTCGACCCCGGCAAGGGACACAGCGCAATCCTCGAACTCGCCCGCCAAATCACCGCCGTCTCCAAGTTGAATGATCTGCCGCGAGGCCTTTCGGTGAATCCCGGCGTGATTCGCGGCGGTACGCGCACCAACGTCATCGCCGCCGAGGCCACCGTGGAAATCGACGTTCGCATCCAGCAGGCCCGCCAGGCCGCCGCCCTCGACCGCAAACTCCGCTCCTTCAAGCCCTTCGACAAACACTGCAAACTCACCATCGAGGGCGGCATCAACCGCATGCCCATGGAACGCACTGCCGGCGTAGCCGCCCTGTACAAAAAGGCGCAGGCCATCGCGCAACAGATCGACTGGAAACTCGAAGAGGCCGCGGTCGGCGGAGGCTCCGACGGAAATTTCACCGCCGGCCTGGGCATCCCCACCCTCGACGGCATGGGAGCCGCCGGCCAGGGTGCCCACGCCATCCACGAACACATCCTCATCTCCGAGCTGCCCCGCCGCGCGCTGCTTCTCGCCGGAATGATCGAGAGCGCCTGACTCACCGTTCTCCAGGAACCGCGAAGGCCCACTCGGCCTTCAAGATTTTCTGCTCCGACGGCGTCATCCCGAGCGGAGCCGTTCTTCAGGCGAAGCGAGAGCCTGCCCTGAGCGAAGTCGAAGGGGATCTCGCGCGGATCGCCACTAATCGCCACGACCAAACTGCCACGACCAGAAGCCCCCCGCTTTGACTCGCCGCCTGGAGAAGCCTAGAATTTTAGTTGAGTCATTGCCAACGGAGGCTTTATGGGTGAGGGACTATTTCAGCCGTTCCATCTGTTATTGATCGTAGCCATCGCCCTGCTCCTTTTTGGACCAGCCAAATTCGCCTCGCTCGGCAAGGGCCTGGGCGAAGGCATCCGCAATTTCAAGGCTTCGATGAAGGAAGGCGAAGAGAAAAAACCCGACAGCCCCAATCCCGAAGACAAAAAGTCCTAGCCACAACTTCCCAAATTCCCCAGGGTGCCCCATTTCTCGCGCGCCCTTTGCGCGAGAAGTGGGATCCCAATCCCGCCCCTTACCGGATCACTCCAACCCGGCCCTCACCTGCAAGAGCATCCGGTACACCAGCGCCACCGGCAGTCCCACCACGTTCGTATAGTCCCCTTCAATCCGCGGAATCCACCGCGCAGCCCTGCCCTGAATCGCATACGCCCCCGCCTTATCCATCGGCTCACCCGTAGCCACGTACTCCCGAATCTCCGCGTCGCTCATCTCACTCATCGTCACGAGAGTAGTTTCAGAACCAGTTCTCAGTTCCCAGTTCTCGGTTCTCTCCGTGGGCTCCCCAGATATTTCGGGTGCCCCACTTCTCCCCGGTTTTGGGAGAAGTGGGGGTTTGGCGGCGTCCGCCGGCCGGCCCGCCAAAACTGCAACTCCCGTAATCACTTCATGCACCCGCCCCGAGAGCATCCGCAACATGCGCCTGGCGTCCTCCGCGTCACTCGGTTTGCCCAGGATGATCTCATCCACGACGACAATCGTGTCTGCGCCCAGCACCACATCCTGGGTCTGCGAATTAAAGCTCCGCATGCGCCAGACCGCCAGCGCCTTCTCGCGCGCCAGCCGCTCCGCACACTGCCGGGCCGACTCCCCCGCCAGCGGAGTCTCATCAATATCCGCCGCCTGCACCACAAACGAAATCCCCGCATTGCGCAAAAGTTCCTGCCGTCGCGGCGATGCCGAAGCCAGTACAAGCATGCGAGTCTGATTTTACTGACAACTGGCCACGGTTTCGACCGCAGTTGAACTTTTCCCCTGTGCTCCTCCGTGTCCTCTGGGGTGAATGGAACTGCCGAGAACTGCTCCTGCCCCTGTTAGAATCAACATTTACCGTTCATCCATGGACTCCCAGCACATCCGCAATTTCGCGATCATCGCGCACATCGACCACGGCAAATCCACGCTGGCCGACCGCCTCCTCGAGCTCACCGGATCGCTCACCGCCCGCGAAATGCAGGCCCAGGTCCTCGATTCCATGGACCTCGAACGCGAGCGCGGCATCACCATCAAGGCCCACGCCGTCCGCATGATGTACACCGCGAAAGACGGCCAGACCTACCAGCTCAATCTCATCGACACCCCCGGCCACGTCGATTTTTCCTACGAAGTCTCCCGTTCGCTCGCCTCCTGCGAAGGCGCGTTGCTCGTCGTCGACGCCTCCCAGGGCGTCGAAGCCCAGACCCTCGCCAATTCCTATCTCGCCATCAATCACGGCCTCGAAATCATTCCCGTCATCAACAAAATCGATCTGCAGTCCGCCGACATTCCCCGCACCAAGGAAATGATCGAAGGCGCCGTCGGCCTCGACGCCTCCGACGCCGTCCTAATCAGCGCCAAAACCGGCCAAGGCGTTCCCGACGTGCTCGAAGCCATCGTGAAACGCGTCCCTCCGCCCAAGGGATCGCCCGACAACCGGCTCCAGGCCTTGGTTTTCGACTCCTGGTTCGACGCTTACCGCGGCGTCATCGTCCTCACCCGCGTCTTTCAAGGCACCCTGAAAAAAGGCGACCGCATCCGCCTCTGGTGGAACGGCACCACCTTCGATGCCGAAACTCTCGGAGTCCTCACTCCCAAGCCCGTCGAGATCGACCAGTTAGTGGCCGGCGAAGTCGGCTTCATCATCGCCAACATCAAAAATGTCGCCGACACCAAAATCGGCGACACCATTACCCACGACGCCAATCCCGCCCTCGAAGCCCTCCCCGGCTTCGAAGAAATAAAGCCCATGGTCTTCGCCGGCCTCTACACCATCGACGCCCACGCGCACACGCAACTGCGCGAAGCCCTCGAAAAACTCCGCCTGAACGATTCCTCCTTTTTCTTTGAACCAGAAAGCTCAGCGGCCCTCGGCTTCGGCTTCCGCTGCGGCTTCCTCGGCCTGCTCCACATGGAGATCATCCAGGAGCGCCTGGAACGCGAATTCAATCTCGACCTCATCACTACCGCTCCCGGCGTGCGTTACAAGATCTACAAAACCGACGGCAAAATGGTCGAGATCGACAACCCTTCCCGCTGGCTCGATCCCAGCGAGATCGCCAAAATCGAAGAGCCCGTCATCCTCGCCACCATCCTGACCAACGAAGAATACGTCGGCGGAATTCTCGCCCTCGTCGAAGAAAAACGCGGCAAGCAGAAAACCTTCGAATACGTCAGTTCCTCCCGCGTCATGTTGCACTATGAGTTACCTCTGAACGAAATCGTCCTCGACTTTTACGACCGCCTCAAATCCGTCTCCCGCGGCTACGCCTCCCTCGACTACCATCTAGCCGACTACTGGGAATCGCCCATGGTCAAGCTCGACATCCTAGTCGCCGGAGAGCCCGTCGACGCCCTCTCCATCATCGTGCACCGCGACTTCGCCTACGAACGCGGCAAGCTGCTGGTTTCGAAAATGCGCGAACTCATTCCCCGCCAGATGTTCGAGGTCCCCATCCAAGCCTCCATCGGCGCCAAAATCATCGCCCGCGAAACCGTCCACGCCATGCGCAAAAATGTTTTAGCGAAATGCTACGGCGGCGACATCAGCCGCAAACGCAAGCTGCTGGAGAAACAAAAAGAAGGCAAAAAGCGCATGAAGCGCATCGGCCGCGTCGACATCCCCCAGGAAGCCTTCCTCGCCGTCCTCAAAGTCGGCGAGAGCAGTTCGTAGCGCCGGCATCCTGCCGGCTGTCGCGGCGGCGTCTCGCCGCTGCATTGAGAGTGTGTGGCTTTGAAAGGGCGCGGCTTCAAGCCGAGCCGCCAAACATCAGGGCGGAAAAATCAGCAACTGAACCTAACGGTTTCTCTAAACGACAGGCTCTCCGCAACATCACAAAAGGCGGTTGTCACCATTTGCGCTTTGCCGCTGCCTGCGTCAATCCAGACGACCGAAAACCCGCTAAAATCGCACCCCAAACGAAAGTGCTAGAACCCCAAAATGTGCAAATCTCAAAACCGGACAGAACTCCACGCCCCCGAACCCGAGGTCATGTTAATGTCGGATGAATTGCATAACTGGTTACTATTCATGGATTTAAAGACGCGAAATGCACCTTCCGAAAACCCGCCCCTCAGCCTATGCCGAAAGAAATCTCGAACATGGTTTTCAATTCCACAAGCTTTTCCACAGCCTCGGCCACCGTTTTCTGCCCCCGCTGCAAGCCCAAGTCCCTAAGGGACTTACCCAAACACATTTGCAGTGTTTCCTGTACCCGTACCGCGCGATTCCTAGTCTTGGCCGCCTCTGAAAAAACACTCGCGCTCGACTCCGGGAGGGGCACGAGCCACTCGTGCCGTTAAGTCTCTTAACACCTAACCGCGCTTCAGAGCCCGAAATCCGCTCTCGCCAGCCAGGTTCCTATTCCTCGTCCCCCACTCCACCCTCCGCCAACGACTCAAACCGCGTGCTGTTCTTCAAAAACGCCATCTTGACTCTCCCAATCGGCCCATTGCGCTGTTTAGCAATAATGATCTCGGCCTTCCCCTGCAACTCCGCATCGTCCGGCTTATAAATCTCTTCGCGAAAAATAAACATCACCAGATCCGCATCCTGCTCAATCGATCCCGACTCGCGCAAATCCGCCAGCTGCGGACGATGATCCCCGCCCCGGCTTTCCGGCGCCCGGCTCAACTGCGACAGCGCAATCACCGGCACCGCCAACTCCTTGGCCAGCGCCTTCAGCCCCCGCGAAATCGCCGAAACTTCCTGCGTCCGATTCTCAAACCGCTTCCCCCCGCCCGACATCAACTGCAAATAGTCCACGATAATCAGATCGAGCCGCCCGCCCTGCGCCTGCTTCAACCGCCGCGCCTTGGCCCGCATCTCGCTCAAAGAAATCCCCGGCGTGTCATCAATAAATATCGGAGCATGCGCCAGCTGCTCCATGGCCCGCACCACTTTCCGCGTGTCATCTTGCCACAACGACCCCGTCCGCATCTTGTGCGCATCCACCCGCGCCTGCGAGCACAGCAACCGCATCAGCAGCGCCTCCCGCGACATTTCCAGCGAAAACACGCCCACCACTTGGCTGTCCTCAATTGCCGCATTCTCCGCAATGTTCATCACAAACGCCGTCTTGCCCATCGAAGGCCGCGCCGCAATGATCACCAGATCGGAGCGCTGCAATCCCGAAGTCATCTCATCCAAGTCGGTGTAGTGCGTCGCCAGCCCAGTGATCCGCTGCCCGCGCTGCAGCAGCGCATCCACCGACCCAAACGACTCGCGCACGATTTCCTGGATCCCCATGAACCCGCGCCCAATGCGCTTTTCCGACAGCTGGAAAATCGCCGCCTCGGCGTCACTCAAAACGTCTTCGGCCAGATCCGACTGATCCGACGCCCGCGCAATCGCCGTGCTCGCCGCGGAAATCAGCCCGCGCAGCATCGCCTTGTCGCGCACAATCTTGACGTAGTGCTCAATGCTCGGCCGGTCCGGCACCCCATCCACCAGGCTCGACACATAAGCCACGTCGCCGATCGGCTGCAGATCCTTGTGCCGGTCCAGCTCCTCGATCAGCGTGATCATGTCAATCGGCCGCGACGATTCCGCCAGATCGACCATCCGCGAATAAATTCGCCGATGCGAGTCCAGCGAAAAATCCTCAATCCGCAAATGTTCCGCCGCCTGGTTGTAAGCAAAGTTGTCGAGCAGAATCGCGCCCAGAATCGAGCGCTCAGCCTCCACATTCGCCGGAAGCGTGCTGATGCTGTAATCGGTAGTCGCCAATGATTTCTCTTTCCTTAAACTTCCCCAAAGTGCCAAACGAACACTAGCCGCACACCCCTTGTGAATGCGACGCGCGCCCTATGGAAAACTCAGGCCAAACCAAAAAAAGTTGGCGCCCCGTTCCCGCGCACTGTTTTCGCGATTTTAGTGTAGGAGAATAAAATACGAAGATCAAGCGGGATGAACGCGGCAGATAAATCCGCAGCCCAGAAAAACAAATGCGGCTTAGGCCAGCCACCCGAGCCGCATTGTTCGTGGATTCCTGCTTCTGCCTGGTCACCGCTTGGCGGCGGAATGACCGCTTCAGTCCGGCGACGCTTCAAAGAAGCGACACCTGCCAAAGCGAGTTGCCGATTCGTCATCTTTCGATCACGAACATGCAACCACTGCGGCGGCCAGCGGCCCTTCCTTGCTCCCTGCCTCTGCTCCGAAGAGCTAAAGAGCAACGAGCAAATGGGGGGAGGAGGCCGCAACGCCCGGGCAACCAGTCGCGCTCGCGCGCGTTTCTGGAGGTCCCCCGGCAATTCACCCTCGAGAATCGCCGGTTGCCGCTGGCTTGGCCGCAATCATCCGGCAAGCACAGGAACTCTCACGTTTCGCTGAACCCACTTTCAGCCACTTTCGTTGCGCCCCGCAACCGAAAAAACTTCCGCCCTTGTGCAGAACCTGTGGACGATGTGTCTTCCCTGTGGAAGCCCGAGGAAAACTAAGAACAAATTTCGCGCCCGACGCCCCAGGCCCACGCTCGATCAGTTGTCATTCCGAACCGCGCGGAAGGCGCGGTGAGGAACCTGCTTTTCCCCATGGTCGACACGGCGAACGAAACCTATCGGTCCTCTCGCTCCTTCTGCGGACGCGGATAACCGCCTTCAAGATACCGCCGGGCGAAATTCGCAGCCGCTTCCATCCGCTCCAACGCATTCGCCGGAAAACGTTGGGACGCCGCGACCGGCGCAGCCTCCTCGGCGCCAGTCTCGTTCGCCTCGCCGACTTCCGCAGCCTCCCGCAAGAGATGCCACGCCTCCCGGTACTTCTCGTTCTCGTTGCGCTTCGAATTCGAGCACAAACTCACGCACTCCCTGCCCCGAATATCCCTCACCGGGATGATGTACCAAACATCTTCCGGCACCACATAAGCCGCAACAAAGTCGAACGATCCCCGCGTATACGCCTTGCCCTGCTTCCGAATCACGCAAACGTACCCGCCCCCATTCTCGATGGTCGTCGACTTCACCTGCACCCCGACAAACCGCCCCGGACGCCCCACCACAAAGTCATAACTCTCCGATTCTCCCCACGGCTTGCTCACTGGCAGACCGTACTCCGCCGCCCGCGCCACAAACACCGTCTCCACCCACTCCCCCCGCCTCTTCGGATCCTTGATAATCTTCGCCTTCCGCTTCTTCATCTCCCACCCTAAGAACAAAAAAGGCAGCCTCGGAAAAAACTCGCGAATACCGCCTTATGTCTCGATTCGACAGGAATGAAAAGTCAGAGGCAAGAGGAATGAGGGAAAAGGTGGACGCCCTTCCCAAAACGGGAAAGCCAGACATGTCCCATGTGGAGCGGACACTCCTGTCCGCTGCCTTTGACGTTGCCTTTCCTTAGCGACGCCACGAAACACGCGCCGGGGCACGACCGGGAAGGGCACGACTTCCAGTCGTGCCACAAAAGACTCACTCAAGTCACCCGGCTTCAGCCGCTGAGGGTTTCGTTGAGGCTTTCGTGGAAGAGCGGCGCTTCAGCGCCGCGTAAGCCGCCTATGACTGGGTGCTGGGTGCCCCATCCTTGCGTCCTTTGCAAGGGTGGGTCGCGATGCTGCCGACACTTGCAGATGCGCAATCACTCGTGCGTGCCTTCGTGGTTCCCAACCTTCGCAAACTGCGCGAAGAGTGGGGCACCCACCGCGTGATCGCTACCGGCGAAACCAAAGCCTGGGCCACCCGCCGAAACGAAAGATGACTACCCTATTTGTGCCTTGCGGGAACGGTTGGGCGTCCCTCCCAGTAGTAGATGCGACGGGGGTCGTAGACGTGGACGGTGACGTCGAACAACCCCCGCAGCTTTTCGGCAATAGTGAATGCGTGACACATACCGCAAATCAACAAGCCCGACCCCTTCACTGCATCCGAGATGCGCACCACCCATTTCTTCTCGCGGTGCTCGAAAAGGTCCAGATCTTGTATTTGGTCGCCGTCACCTTTGTCCGGTCGCGAACTTCGTTCCTCGACAGTCAGGTCGATGTTCTTCCATCTGATCCCGAGCTCATCAGCTAACGCTTCAACGCACGATTTTGGCGGCAACCCCGTCGCCTCTTCGCATATGGCATCAACCGTGTGCTGCTCGATGAGCACACGCAGGTTCGTGTTGAAGTAAGAATCCATCGCGTTATCGCATTGAAATTGATGGTGAGTGCCGAAGATGCAGAGTTTGCGCATCACGTGTCTTCACGCAAAATTTAACACAAAGGCACGAGGAAAACCTGGGGTAGAAAAACCTGGGGACGGACGGGAAGTTTCCAACCGGGGAGCCGAGCACCAGCCCCCGATGTTATGATGCTCCCTGGAAGAGCCGCAAGATCAAGGATATCCACCGATGAACCACGAAGACAAGATTCTGCGGGACCCGCAGATTTGCGGCGGGGAACCCGTGTTCCGCGGCACGCGGGTTATGCTTCGTACAGTGTTGGCGAGCCTGGCTGCCGGAGATTCCGTCGAAGAGATCCTGGCTGATTTCCCCGCCCTGAAAGCGGAGCACGTGCGGGCCGCGATTGCGTTTGCGGCGGCTTCTGCGGAAGAAGACCTACCGGTGCCAGCCACTCCCCACTTCTGATGAAAATCAAACTCGACGAGAACCTTCCCGCGAGTCTGGCCGTAATCCTGTCGAGTCTCCAGTACGATGTCCACACAGTTGGCGAAGAGAACCTGACTGGTGGGAGCGACCGCGAGGTTTGGGACGCGGCGCAGCGGGATGCGCGATTCCTGATCACGCAGGATTTGGATTTCTCCGACCTTCGAAAATTCGCTCCCGGAACACAAACGGCATCTTGCTCGTTCGGCTCCGTTCCCCGGACCGCCGCAGCCTGATCCGGCGGGTTCGGGAAGTGTTCGAGCACGAAGAAGTCGGCCGCTGGGCGGGGTGTTTCGTAGTGGCGACGGAGCGAAAGGTGAGAGTCGTGCGGCCGCCGAATGTGGCGTAGAAAGCCAAAGCCCCGAGAGTCACTCGGGGCTTTTAAATGGGTACTAACCGCCGCCTGCATCTGTAATTCTAATCCCACAAGACAGCCTGTCAAGACTCATCCGTAACGTCGAGTGACCGCGCGGAGGGCGAGGGAATCGAACCCTAATGGCTGACGAAGCCACTCGACCGCTTCGCAGGCGGCAGCCAGTACCCACTGGCAACACCCTCCACAGCCGCCGTCCTGCGCCGAGTTAATTGTATGGGGAATGCTCGTATGTCTTGAGAATTAAGCGCGGAATATTTTGGCGCCCGTTCCGATTTGAAACAAGAAAAAGGCACGACCGAAGCCGTGCCCTGAGTGACGCGAGAAGCAGGTTCTTCACCGGGCCTTCGGCCCGATTCGGAATGACAGCGCTTGGAGCTGGCCGTTAATCCCTTACGCCGTCCATGAACGCGCGCAGCTTGCGCGATCTCGACGGATGCCGCAGCTTCCGCAGCGCTTTGGCTTCGATCTGGCGGATGCGTTCGCGGGTTACGGCGAACGATTGGCCGACTTCTTCGAGTGTGTGCTCGCTGCCGTCTTCCAGGCCGAAGCGCATCTTGATGACTTTTTCTTCGCGCGGCGTCAGCGTGCGCAGGACCTGTCCGGTCTGGTCCTTGAGGTTCACGTTGATCACCGCCTCAGCGGGAGAAACCACGCCGCGGTCTTCGATGAAGTCGCCGAGGTGCGAATCTTCCTCTTCGCCAATCGGCGTTTCGAGGGAGATGGGCTCCTGCGCGATCTTGAGGACCTTGCGAACTTTCGCGACGGGAATGTCCATTCTCTTAGCGATTTCTTCCGAGGTTGGTTCGCGGCCGAGTTCCTGAACCAGCTGGCGCGAGGTGCGAATCAACTTGTTGATGGTTTCGATCATGTGCACCGGGATGCGGATGGTGCGGGCCTGATCGGCGATGGCGCGGGTGATGGCCTGGCGAATCCACCATGTGGCGTAGGTGGAAAACTTGTAGCCGCGGCGGTATTCGAATTTGTCGACGGCCTTCATCAGGCCGATGTTGCCTTCCTGAATCAGGTCAAGGAACTGCAGGCCGCGGTTGGTGTATTTTTTGGCGATGGAAACGACCAGGCGGAGGTTGGCCTCGATGAGCTCGCGCTTGGCCTGCTCCGCGTCCATGTCGCCCGAGATGATCTCGCGCTGGGTGCGCTTGAGCTCCGGGAACGAGACGCCGGTTTCGAGTTCGAGTTTTTCAACCTCTCCTCGGATCGCCCGGGCCTGCCGGCGATATTCTTTTTTCTGTTCTTCGCTGCGCGTGGCCTCGGCCTTGCGTTCGAGATTCTGGGTCTGGCGGTCGAGCGAGCGCATGCCGTCGACCGTTTTGTTCAGACGTTCAATAAGCCGCTTGCGCTCGGCGTTGGTGAATCCCAGCTTGCGCACCGCCTGCGACACGGCGACGATGCCGCGAGCCAGCTTGCGGCGGGCGCGGCGATGATCCTTGGGCTTCTTGGTCTTCGAAACTTCGAGATACTTTTCTTCGAGCAGCGCGGCCTTTTTGTACAGCTTGGCCATGTCGTCGATTTTGTCGGTGAACTCGTTCAGGCGGTTCTGCAGGATCTCGTCGGTGATCTCTTCTTCGTCGAAGGTGACCACTTCCTTGATCGAGCGCACGCCCTTCTTGAGGTCCTCGCCCATGGCCAGCAGTTCGCGGATCACGATGGGCGAGCGCGACAGGGCCTTGAGCACGCGGATTTGGCCGCGCTCGATCCTCTTGGCGATTTCAACTTCGCCTTCGCGCGTGAGCAGCGGCACGGTTCCCATTTCGCGCAAGTACATGCGGACGGGATCGTTGGTTTTTTCCAGAGCGCCGGGAGTGAGGTCGAGTTCTACGTCCTCGCCTTCCTCGGATTCGTCGAATTTTTTATCGAGCGTGGCGGAAGGCAGCTTGGGGCCTTCAAGCACGTCGATGCCTTGCGTACCGATCGTAGTGAGCAGATCGTCCAGGTCTTCGGGACTGTGCACATCGTGCGGGATCAGGTCGTTGACCTGGTCGTAGGTGAGATATCCCTTCTCTTTGCCGGTATCGATCAGCTTCTTAATGTCGTCGAACTTGTCGTCAAGAGCCAAAAGGTGTGTCCTCGAACTGCTTTAATTCCGCTCCACAGGAGCTTGTGATAATGTTCCTTTTAAAGGTGGGAATGTGGGCCTTGCGGGGTCGTGCCTACCGCACAAACCTACAGATTTTAGCAAACAAATGATGGACCGTCTATCGGTTTCCCGTCTTATCTCCCAGCGCCCCCGCTATCTTCCATTCCCTTAAATACTTAGATGGTGGGGGAGGCTTTTTTGTTTCACGCACTTTTTTTCGTTCCCGCGTCCTCGGCGAAACCACTCTCGACTAAACCGGGATCGCGCAGTGCGCGGCTGATGCGCTCGAGTTCGGTGAGCAGCTCGCGCAGGCGGTCTTTGTTTGCGGTGTTGGCGGCGAGGTCGGCGGCGAGGCCGGGCTTTTTGAGCTCCTGCTGGACCTCCTCCTGGCGCCGACGCAGGTGAATGCGGCGCAGAGCCCGGACTGCCGCTTCCAGAACTTCCGCTGTGAGCTCCTCATCCTCTTTGAGCAGGATCGACGCCAGCATGCGGCGGTCCGACTCGGTGGCTGGCACCTGAAGAACATCCTTAGGTACATACTCAGGAACATCGGCAGGTTCCCGGTCGTTGTTTAGCTGAGGCTCGTTTAGTAAGGACTCAGCCAGCGACTCTGTGGCCAAGCCGCGGTGCAGACCTTCGTTCTGCAGGACGAAGCGGGCCTGGCGGGCGGGATCGAATTCTTCCTCGGCGCCGTCGCGGGCGGAAAGATGGTCGTCGCCGGGATGGATTTGCCGCGCGGAGGCCAGAGCGCGGATCAGGATCTTTTCCGCGTCCGTCACCTGCGCTTCCGCCGAGGCTTTGATGACTGCTGCCGATCGCGTTGCCGCGACGTGCCTCAATTCCTGGCGGAGCACGGGGGAATCGATCCCGAGTTTCTGTGCGATTTCCTGGGCCAGTTCGTCGCGCACAATCCGGCTGGGCACGCGCTGGACGTGGGGAAGCAGGTACTTCACAGCCTTGTCTTTGCCTTCGGCGCTGCGCACGGGAAATTGGGTGCGGGCCCGCTCGATCAGGTAATCGAAATACTTTTGCGACGTCTTCAATGCCGCTCCGTAGGCTTCTTTGCCTTTGCGGCGGATGTAGAGGTCGGGATCGAACCCTTGTTCGAGGGTGAGGACCTTGATCTGAAATTCTTCTTCGACCAGCAGGCCGAGAGTGCGCTCGGTGGCTTTGGCCCCGGCGGTATCGGGATCGAAGTTGACGACGACGTTTTTGCTGAAGCGGCCGAGCAGCTTGGCTTGCAGCTCGGTGAAGGCTGTGCCGGAGCTGGCGATGACGTTGTGAAATCCGGCGGCGTAGACGGAGATGCAATCCATCTGGCCTTCGACCAGAATCGCATACTCTTTCTTGATCCATTCTTTCGCTAGATCGAGATTGAAGAGAACCTTGCCTTTCGAGTAGATCGCGGTCTCCGGTGAGTTCAAATACTTTGGGCCGGATTTTTCGTCGGCGGCCAGGGTGCGTCCGGTGAAGGCGATGACTTTCCCGGCCTCGCTGGCGATGGGGAACATGACGCGGTTGCGGAATTTGGAGTACATGGCGGCGGACCGGGCGTCGGACCTCGGACCTCGGACGTCAGGCAAGTCAGAATCCCCGCCCTGTCCGTCCAAAGGGCGGACGGACAAGGACGGGGCACCCTCTAGGTTTGGCTGAGGTCCGAGGTCTGAGGTCTGACGTCCGTCGTCTTGCTTCCAGGAGAACAGGCCGCTTTCGCGGAGGACCTCTTCGGGGAATTCTTGTTTCAGGCGATCGCGGAGGAGGAAGCCGGAATCGGGGGCGTAGCCGATGCGGAAGCGGGCGATCATTTCTTCATCGAGGCCGCGGCCTTTCAAATATTCCCGGGCGCGGGCGCCTTCGGGACGGCGCAGGCATTCCTGAAAAAACGCGACCGCGCGCTCGTGGACGTCGAGCAGCTGACCGCGCAGGCGGGCTTCCTTGGCTTCTCCGGGAGTCGAGTAACTGGCCTTGGGCAGCGGGATGCCGAGCTTCTGGGCGACCAGGCGCACGGCTTCGGGGAAGGTGATGTTTTCGATTTTCTGGATGAAGCTGAAGACGTCGCCGGAAACGCCGCATCCGAAGCAGTGATAGAACTGGCGGGTGGCGTGGACGGAGAACGACGGCGTCTTCTCGCCGTGGAACGGACACAGTCCGGAATAGTTCTGGGCGCCGGCTTTTTTCAGCTTGATGTAGTCGCCGATGATGCGGACGATGTCCGCCTGCTGCTTGACCGTGTACGCGAAATCGCCGGGGTTCGCCATGTGGGGACGGAGTTCTCCGTTGGAATTGTCAGGGAAAAAGGGCTGGTTGGGAATATAGCAGTGCGGAGTTGTTGTGGAGAAGCTGTGGGAATCCAAGGTTAGCGGTTGATGGAATGGGAAAAGTCGCCCCTATTCGGATTCGGAGAGTCCTTCGGGTCTGCGATGCATTACGAGAGAGGCCAGATGCAAGGCCCGATCGCGCGCGATGCCTTCAGCCTGCTCGACGGCGAGTTGATGGGTAGACTCCTCGACCACGAAGAGAGGGCGTGTTCCCACGGATTGAAGCAGGATCTTTACCTTGAGATTCAGAGTCTCCGGGTACTCGGCTAGAGAATTGGCGAGTCTACCTTTAAAGGGCCCCCGACTATTCTCTCTGCCTTCGAGTTCCCAGCAGTCCTCAATTTCGTGGAAGACTTCTTCTCGAACGGATGCCCAGAGTCCCCATAAAAACACCTCATCCGAGCCGATGATCGGGATTTCGAGACAGCCCCGAATGAAGAACCATTTTTGATCGATGATGTATTGATCGGAGCCGCGGACACAGCGAGCATCGCGGGCATCGCGGTTCATGTTCGCATACATGTCCGGGGAGTCCGCAGCAAAACTCAGCGGCAGGTCGGCGTGCACCTGGCCACAGGTTGCGCATTTATGCGTCTCAGTCACGCCTTAAACTTAGCATCCACAGCCGCAGGGGCTAAAGCCCCGGTTTTATTGCGGCTTCAACGGCACGGCTAAAGCCGTGCCCTTCCACGAAACCACGTGCGCCGCCTGCTCAACTCTCTTCCGATTTTGCCGATAGGACGAATGAGAGCCGGGTGCTCGGGATATGAAGACAGTCAATACAGTCGATCAGTACGCCTCCTCGATCGTGGAAAAGTACCGGGTGATTCCCGACACGAGTTCCACCTCGCACATTGCCGCCGACGAAGTGTTGCCGCTGCTGAAGCAGTGGGGAAAGCAATATTTGCTGGGGCTGACGCTGTCGGGGGCTTACGCGAAGAATACGGCCATCACGCTGTCGTCGCATGTGGACATTCTGATCGCGCTCAGCCCGGTGCCGGGGATGGAGATGAAATCGGTTTTCTGGGGCCTGTTCAAGTTCCTGAGCGACCGCGACCTGCGTCCGCACACGCGGGATGTGTCGATTCGATTGCAGAGTAAGAAACTGAATGTGGACTTGATTCCGGCGCGCCGCGACCGATCCGGGGCGGGGAATGTGCTGTTTAACAAGCGAACGGGGCAGGATGTGCACACCGACGTGGCGCGGCACGTGCAGCTGGTGGCGAGTTCGGGACGGCAGCAGGAAATTTGCGCGCTCAAGATCTGGCGCGAGCGCATGGCGGTGGACTTCCCTTCGCTCTATCTGGAACTCACTGTGCTGCGCGCCCTGGATGGCGAACGCTTTGGACAACTGGCGGACAATGTGCTTGTCTTGTTGCGGTATCTTTCTGGACGGTTTGAGCAGGCGGCGGTGAAAGATCCGGCCAACCCGGAGAACGTTCTTTCGAATGATCTTTCGGCGGACCAGAAGAGGGCGATCGCCAAGGCGGCGCGGGATGTGCTGTATGACGAGAACTGGAAGAAGATTATTTGGTAGAGAAGCTCGGGCCTCAGCGGCTAAAGCCGCATGCGTGTGGAGCCGGCTAACCGGCCCTGAAGGGCCGCTCTTCCACGTTCGTGGCACATTTGCGGCACATTTGCGGCACGTTCGTGGCACATTTGCGGCCTTGCGGCGCGGCTTGAAGCCGCGCCCTTTCAAAGCGAAATCTAAACGTTCAGGTCCACGAGAGTGGCACCGCCACCGCCTTCGTTTTGCGGGGCTTCCACTACCGAGGCTACGTGAGGATGCTGCTGGAGCAACTGGCGGAGGGCTTTGCGGAGAATGCCCATGCCGCTGCCGTGAACGATGCGGACGCGGGGCAGGCCGGCGAGAAATGCGCGGTCGACGAACCTCTCGACTTTTTGGGAGGCTTCGTCGACGGTCTGGCCGATCACGTTGATCTCAGTGGGGACGTTCGCGCCCTCGTTCTCGAGCGAGATGGAAATGCCGCGGGCGCGAGCGGCTTTTACGGGAGTATCGCCGGGCGGTTGGGCGCTGGTGAGGACTTCGGCGATGTCGTCGCGGGCGATTTTCATTTTCATCGCGCCCATCTCTACTTCGAAATGATTGTCGTCGACTTTGCGGACGACGCGCGCGGGGCGTCCAGTTGACTTGAGCTTGACGGTGTCGCCGTCAGAAACATGCTTGATGATTTGCGGCTGGGCGTGGGGATCGCCGTGGTCGGCGCCGGTCGAGTGGGCGACGACGGTGGAATCGAACTGCTCGCGGAATTCGCGGCGGAGCTTGGCGATGCGACGCTCGGCGTCCTTGGAAAGCTTTTGCGCGGCGGCGCGATCTTGAATCGCGCTGACGGCTTCGCGCGCGTGGTATTCGAAATCGCGCAGGAGAGTGTCGAGCTTCTTCTCCATCTCGCGGATTTTGGTTTGCTGTTCTTTCTTTCCTTCGGCCGCTAAACGCTTTTTTTCGCCTTCCAGCTCTTTTTGGGCGGTCTGCAGGCGCAGGCGTTCTTTCTCGGCTTCGCGCAGGTCGGCGTGGAGCTTGTCGAGGAACTGGCCGACGTCGCGAGCCTGGGTTCCGAGGCGCGAACGCGCGCTGTCGATGATGGTGGGATTCAGGCCGAGACGGCCGGCGATGTTGATGCCCGCCGAGGCTCCGGGGACACCTACTTTCAGCTCGTAGGTCGGCTGCAGCGTGGCCTCGTCAAAGCCGACCGACGCGTTCACGACGCCGGGGGTGTTCGCGGCGTAGACCTTGAGCGACGTGTGGTGGGTGGAAACGACGGCCATGCAGCCGAGGGAGCCAAAGTGGCTGGCGATGGCGACGGCCAGAGCTGCGCCCTCTTCTGGATCGGTGGCGGAACCGAGTTCGTCGAGCAGGACGAGGGAGTTGGCGGTCGCGGTGCGCGAGATGAAATCGATGTTGGTGACATGGGCGGAGAAGGTGGAGAGATTTTGTTCGATCGACTGGTAGTCGCCAATGTCGGCGAGGATGGCGTCGAACACAGGAAGCTCGGCGCGGTCGGCGGGGACGGGCAGGCCGGACTGGGCCATCAGGGCGAGCAGGCCGACGGTTTTGAGGGTGACGGTTTTGCCGCCGGTGTTGGGGCCGGTGATGATGAGCTGGCGACGGGGGCCTTCGAGTTCGACGGTGACGGGGACGACGGTTACTCCCTTCGGCTTCAGGTTGCGCTCCAGGAGGGGGTGGCGGGCATTGTGCAGAAGCAGGCTCGCTGCGCTCGCCTGGGACGGACGAATGCGTCCGTCCCCACACGAGTCGTGGGGATCACCGCTTAACTGCACCGCGACGCAGTTGTAGTCTTCGGCGAATCGGGCTTTGGCGAATTGCAGTTCGAGTTCGGCTAGGGTATCGACTGCGGCCAGGATTTCCGCGGCTTTGGCGCCGATGCGCTCGGTCATTTCGAGGAGGATGCGGTGAATCTCGGACAGTTCTTCCTCGAGCAGACGAACCAGTTCGTTATTTTGTTCGATCGTTTCCAGGGGCTCGACGAATACCGTCTGGCCGCTCGAACTGGCGCCGTGGACCACGCCTTGCACGCGGCGCTTCTGCTCGACTTTGACGGGGATGACGAAACGTTCGCCGCGGATGGTGATCAGTTCATCCTGGACCGTGCCGCCCTCGGCGAGGCGGCGCAGATAGCCTTGCAGGGACTCCTGGATGGAGCGGCGCTGCCTTTCAATTTCGCGGCGGATGCGGGCGAGTTCGGGTGAGGCTTTGTCGTCGAGGGTTCCATCGGGCTGGATTTTGTTGCGGAACAGGCGAAGGAATTCGGTGAAGTCGACGATCTGGGCCGAGAGCGCGCGCACGCCCTGCCAGTCGGACTTCAGGTTGGCCGGGGGATGGAGGACGATCTCGCGCCACTCGGCGGCGCGATCGACGACGAGGATCACGTCGCGAATCTCGATGGTTTCGAGAGCGGCGCCGGCGATGCGGGATTTCTGGACGAGCAGGGCGACGTCGAGCAGCGAGGAGAAATCGAAGCGGCCGCCCACGCGGCGGAATTCGCGAATCTCGGCGGCGAGTTGCTGCTGGCTCTCAATCCAGCTGCGATCGGTGGACGGCGCGAGCGCGGCAATCCGCTCCTGGCCGAGGGGCGAAGAGGCGTAGCCGCGGAGAAGTTCGCGCAGGGCATCGAACTCCAGCACACGCGCGGAACTGTGAAGTAGCTCACCGGGCATCGCAATTTATGGTAGCAGGGAGCAGGGCTTCGCGATGGAGCGCCGGTCTGCGCGCGAGATCCCTCCCTCCGCCTGAAAAGCGGCTCCGGTCGGGATGACACAACGGAGGGCGAAAAGAAGCTATGGACCCCGGTCGGGATGATGCAACGTCAGGAGTAGAAACGGGAGATGCGGGGTCAGCGGGCGCCGGCGCCGGCAACCTGGACGGCAGATTCAGTGGCTGCCGGGATCCGGACCACAAACACGGCACCGCCTTCCGGCCGGTTGCGGCAGGTGATCTGGCCGTTGTGATCGCGGATCACGCCATAGACGGCGCTCAGGCCCAGACCCGTACCTTTGCCGACGGGCTTGGTTGTGTAGAAGGGATCGAAAACGCGCTCCGGCTCGCGAATTCCCGGGCCGGTGTCGGCAAACTGCAATACGGCTTCCTGGCCCAGGCGCTGCGCCGTAATGTCCAAGGCGCCACCGCCGGCGTCGTCCAGCGCATCCATGGCGTTTTCGATGATCTCGATAAAGGCCTGGAACAATTGGTTGGCGCTGCCCCGAACCTGGGGAAAATCGGGGGCGATCGCAAGCCCGATCCGGACATTGCCGCCAGGACGGCGCAATTCCAGCATCTGGGTGGCGCGGTGCAGCAGCACGTTAAGGTCGACCAGACTTTGTTCTCCGGGCGATTGCTGGGCAAAGCGCAACAGGTCGGCCACGAGATCGCGAGTCCTGCGGGCCTGGTTCACAATCTTGCGCACCAGCGCGTTCTGTTCTTCGGTGAGACGTTCCTTGGCCCAGAGTTGCTCGGAATAGGTCATGACAGCGGTCAGCGGATGGTCGATTTCGTGAGCGGCTCCCGCGACCAGATTGCCGAGCGAGGCCAGCTTCTCTTTTTGCACGAGCTGGCTTTGCAGACGCTTCTGGCTTTCATATCCGCGGCGCGACTCCTGCAGCAGGGCCATCAATGCCTGGTCCTGGAAATATTGGCGGAGGAACACGAACGTTCCCAGCAGCAGCATGGCAGCGAGGACAGTAAACACACGGAACACCCGCGTGGGCCCGGTCGAATTGTCGGCCAGGACTGTCCACACGCCCAACACGGGAAGGGACAGGATCGCCAGCATGGCGAGTTGCGGAACCAGCTTCCGCAAGCGCCGGTGCAGATTGAACTCGTGGCTTTGCAGGCCCCATTCCCGGGCCGAGAAGCAGGCCGCGGTTATCCAGGCCACGGTCGCGATGAAAGGCACGTCGTACAGACTGCCCGAGTAGTAGGTCTTGTCGGCGGTCGCCCGGTCCAATAATTGCGAATTGACGGCGTACAGCGAAGCGGCGGCGAGGAAATGCAGGTAGAGCCGCCGCCATCCGCCCGAACTGGTCCAGGCCGCCACACCCAACACGGTCAACAGCAGTCCATTCTCGAGGCCGTAGAGATGGTCGTAGTACAGGGTGTAAACATGCGAATTCGGCACAACGTACTCGTGGGGAAAAACAATGAAGGCGTAAAGAAAGACCCACCAGCCCAGCAGCATGAGGAAATTCAGGGCGCTGAGATGAATTTTCCCTTCCTTTTTCACCAGGTCAGGACGCCAGGCCACGGCGGCAATCATCGGCAAGGCATGAAAGAACAGGACGATGTCAAACAAAAAGGGATCGGGGATGGAGCGGCGCAGCAGGATTTCGAAATAGGACCAAGCGGCTTGATTGGTGGCCCACAGCAAGAATCCCAGGGTCATCAACAGCCAGAAGCTGCGCTCCTGGGCGGGCCGGGTTAGGGCGTTGGAGAGCCCGATCCCGATGGCGGCCAGCATCAGCACCAAGGGAGCCAGATCGGCAAACGCGGTCAGGCCGTAGCCCCGGTGGGCAAACAGACACACCATGGCAAAGGCCAGAGTGATTCCGGCCGCTGCGGCAAACCAGCGGTGGGGTTGGAGAATACTCATCCAACCCTGATTCTATGGGACTGAATCGGGAAATCCGAGAAGCGTTTGGAGGGGCGCAGGTTACTTCCGTCACACCTGCCGGGGGCAACCGGGAGGCACGTAGAAACGGACGCATTTCGTCCGCGCGCGATGCGAAAGGAACCAGCCCCGGACGAATGCGTCCGGGGCTACGCGTCTGGCGCGTGCATTTCAGAATCGCTGTTTCAGAATCGAAGATGTTTTAGAATCAAAGGTAGGAATGGCGGATTCGACTTCAGCCTTCCTCTTGGTGACTTGCCATGGCATTCCCTGTGACTCGCCTTCGCCGCCTGCGCCGCACCGCGGAGCTGCGCAACCTGGTGTGTGAGACTCGCCTCACACCCGATGCATTCGTTTATCCCATGTTTGTGTGTCCCGGAGAAGGCGTCCGGAAAGCCGTCGGCTCCATGCCGGGCGTGTTTAATTTGTCGGTGGACGAAGCGGTGAAAGAGGCGCGGGAAGTGCATTCCCTGGGCGTGCCGTCGGTGATCCTGTTCGGGCTGCCTGACAAGAAGGACGAGGTCGCGACCGGGGCGTGGGCCGACGACGGGATTGTGCAGCAGGCGGCGCGCGCCATGAAACGCGAAGTTCCCGGACTCATCCTGATGGGGGACGTTTGCCTGTGCGAGTACATGTCGCACGGACACTGCGGGATTGTGAAGGCCGCGCCCCAATCGCTGGGAGCCGCAGTTGCCGTGCCTCCATGCGCGGCCGTGACGACCGAGTACGAGATCGTGAACGACGCGTCGCTGGAGCTGCTGGCCCGGACTTCGGTATCGCTGGCGAAGGCCGGAATCGACATTATTGCGCCATCCGACATGATGGATGGGCGGGTGGGCGCCATCCGCGGCGCGCTCGACGAAGCTGGGTTGATCAATACTCCCATTCTTTCCTACGCGGCCAAGTTTGCTTCTGGGTTTTATGGACCGTTCCGCGAGGCCGCCGATTCGGCGCCGCAATTTGGCGACCGGCGGTCGTATCAGATGGATGGTGCCAACCTGCGCGAGGCCATGCGTGAAATCGAAGCCGACATCGAGGAAGGCGCGGACATGATCATGGTCAAGCCGGCCATGCCTTATCTGGACGTAATCGCTGCCGCGCGCGAGCGGTTCGAGTTGCCGCTGGCGGCGTATCAAGTTTCGGGCGAATACGCGATGATCGAAGCCGCCGCTCGGAATGGCTGGATCGAACGCGACCGGGTAATGATGGAGTCGTTGCTCTCGATCCGGCGGGCGGGGGCGAGCATTATTTTGACGTACTACGCGAAGGATGCGGCTAAGCTGCTGGGGTGAGTCGGTTAGTTTACTCCACACTCGCGTCACTGAGCAGTTCCCGAATTGAAACGGCACCAAAATAAACCACCGTCAATCACCGATTATTTCAACCTCAATCCTTAGAATTCTTGGTTACAGGCGGAGTTTAGAGGGTGTTTCCAGTGGGTACTGGACACCGCCTGTCAAGCGGTCGAGTGGCCTAGTCAGCCACTAGGGTTCGAGTCCCTCACCCTCTGCAGTCGCTCGACCATGGATATTGGGGTTGACACCGCTCTGGGCGGGACTATCATTAAACCTGACAGGCGGTGTTCCGTATCCACTTCTTAGCCCCGGCAGACTACCGGGGCTTTCGTATTTCCGCAGCCATGCTTCGCGTCCTGTCTACAACTGTTCCTCAGGGGCTAAAGCCCGAGTCATTTCAAGGCTTTTACGGCACGGCTGAAGCCGTGCCCTTCCACAACCCGCTTCTATCGCAGCGCTGAAAGCGCCGCGCCACCCAAAACCGGCTCCAGGCTCCTTGAACGCTTTCCGGGCTTCGGGACCGTGGCTCGTTCTAGGCTCCCGAACTCTGGCTGCTGGCGAACTTTACTTCTACCTGGCGGCGGTCTTCGTCGGAGACTTTGAACATCGGGCGCGGCTTGAGGCTGAGGAAGCTGGCGACAAACACGTCGGGGATTTGGCCGATGCGGGTGTTGTAGGTATTGACGTCGTCATTGAAGAACTCGCGGCGGTCGGCGATGCGCTCTTCGAGCTCGCTGATGCGGTTCTGGAGTTTCAGGAAATTTTCGTTGGCCTTGAGCTGGGGATAGTTTTCGGCGACGGCAAACAGGCCGCGCAGAGCGTTCGCGACTTTCAGGTCGGCCACGGCTTTCTGTCCAATGCTGGCTGCGTTCATGGAGGCGGCGCGGGCCTGGGTTACGGCGAGCAGCGCATGCTGCTCGTGCTGCATGTATCCTTTGACGGTCTCGACCAGGTTGGGAATCTCGTCGTGACGCTGCTTGAGGAGCACGTCAATATTGGCCCAGGCGCGATCGTTCTCGTTGCGCAGGCGCACCAGGCCGTTGTAGAGGATGACGGTGTAGATGAGCACGCCCGCTATGAACAGGAAGAACGCCAACCCGGTGATGATGCCGCTGTCCATTGCCCCTCGGCTGCCCCCCCAGGCTATGACACTCCAAGGTGGGGGATGGAAGCAAGTGCCAAATGGGTTGCGGCCAGCGGGATTGGAAACGTGGAGGCAAACCGCAGGGCGCAGGGAAGAATTCCGCGGGGCTTCGCCCACGCGGGACGGACGAATGCGTCCGTCCCTACATGAGCATCGTGATTCGTTAGTCCTGGCTGGGCCTCTTCGGAGTCAGGTCACAGGACTTGCGGACTTCATCGAGGTTCAAGCCTGCGGGAGAGAACTCGGCGATGGCGTAGCCGGTTCGGGTTTTTACTTCCACGTTGAAGACCTGGGCTCCGATGGCGCCACGAATTGTGCCTTTATCCATGGACAGGAAGTGTCCGCGAATCCAGTTCCAGCCCTTGTGGTTGTGGACATTATCGACGCGCACCATGACTTCCATCTTGGGCTGGCCCCAGAAGCCGGGATAATCGGGGCGGCCCAGCTTGGCGCCGGGATTGAAGTCGGCGTACGTGTACTTGCCATTGGTACAGACAAGCTCGACGCGGGGCTTGTAGTCCGGGTCTTCCTTGAAATAATTATTGGAGAGCAATTCGAAGCGGGCCTTCTTGGCGCCGGTCATCTTGTCTTCCGATTGGAATTCCAACCATTTGCCGCCGGCGCTGACGCCGTCCCTTTCATCCTGGTAGGGGCTCATGGCGCCTTGCTGGGCAAAGGCAGATGCGGCACAAAGCAGCGTTAGGCACGCCAACACGGCCTTCGCGGCCAGGGCGGTGCGGTTCGATCTATGAGATGCATGCAATCCGTTCACTGTATCCTCCAGACAAATATCCCTATCTATATTGAACACGAAAAGGCGCTAAAAAGTTGCATGAAAAGAAAGCGGCCGCTCGACGCTTAGTGAACGTCGATTTTCAGGTCGAGGTAGACCTGGGAGCGGTCGTCGAACTGGCTGACCGATTTGGTTTCGCTCTTGTGGCCCTTGTACTGGGCATAGACCTCGTAATCGACGGCGGTGGAGAGCGCGGGGAAACGGTAGGTGCCTTCGGGGCCGACGATGTAGGTTTTGACGGCGCGCGTGCGCGTGTTGGTGACGTAGACGACGGCGTCGGGAAGAGGATTATCCTGTGGATCGAGGACCTTGCCGAACAGCAGGCGGCCCACGGTCTTGTCTTTCTTATCCAGCCCGGCACCCAGTCCGGCGCCCGACACCGCGCCCAGCGCCACAAGGAGCGCGCAGGCCATGGTCAGCGCTGTGATCACAAATTGTTTGCGAGTCATGCTGGTGTTATTGTCTCACGGTCGTGCCGCACCAGCCTCGGGCGCACCAGCCTTGTCCACACCAGCCTCGTCGACCGTTAGATGCAATCCGGTGTCTTCGCGTTCGTCGTTATAAATGTGGACGGTGACTTCCTTGACCAGGCGCAACGGGCGGCCGTTGGTGGTCTTGAAACCCTTGAGGTCGGCGGAGAGAATGTAGTCGGCATCGCCGGTGGGAACGCGCTGGGCGAACTCGCCCATGTGGTCGGAGTAGACTTCCCAGCGGATTTTTTTGGCTTTGTCCTTGGCGCGGCGGATTTTCACGGGGACACCATAGACAGGATGGTCGTCGGGTCCCCAGACCGTGCCGGCAATGAGAGCGTATGGCTTACCCTTGGGCGCCGGAGCGGCGAGAAGCCGGTCTGGCGAACTGGACGTCGAACCGAACACCGATCCGAGCACCGAACCGAACATCGATCCGAACACCGGCAGGAGAATTACGATCAGGAGGAGAAAACCGAAGGCGGACAACTTTGCGAAAGCATGCGCCCGAAGTCTAGGAGTAGTCACCGTCTTCGCTCTCTTCCTCCTCTTCTTCGTCTTCTTCGACGTAGCCTGCCTCGACGGCCTTCAACTCAAGCGGACTCGTGGTGATCACCTCAAAGTCGGTGCCACACTCGGGACACGAAATCATTTCGCCTTCGTCGACTCCATCCTCATCGACATCCAGATTGGTTTCGCATTCGGGACACAGAACCATAAAGCCTCCCTCGCCGATTAGAGCCTCCTGATAATATTTAGATTCTTCCCGGCTCTTAGGTCAAGGGGCATGGGCGGGGAACGAGAGAATTTCTGGGGAAACGGGAAACGCCCGCCCCAGTGGGATTCTTCTGGACGGGGGCTATCAAGCCATGCTCTATTTCCGCGGGTTGAGGCGCGTTGCGGCTGCAGTCGTCTTGCTGGGGACGATGGGTTGCGGTCAGCTATTTGGCGCTTTGCGGCCGCGCTGCGCGCTGGCCGGACGGACGAATGCGTCCGTCCCCACATGTTCCGTGGCAGTTTCGGCAAATTTGGGAGCGGATTCGAAGATCGCGGCGGCGTTACAGCAGATTTCCGCGCAGCGCATTCAGGCGAACATCGAAAAGTTGGTGAGTTTTGGAACGCGCTCGACGCTCTCCGCACAGGATCCGGCGTCGATTGCTGCGGGGCGCGGGATCGGCGCTGCGCGGGAGTGGATCAAGGCGGAGTTCGAGCGCTATTCGAAAGATTGCGGCGGATGCCTGGAGGTGAAGACCGACAGCTTCACCGAAGAGCCCATGGAACGTATTCCCAAGCCGACCGAAATCACCAATGTTTATGCGGTTTTGAAGGGTACAAACGCGGCGAATACGAAGCGCATCGTGCTGGTCACAGGGCACTATGACTCGCGCAACAGCGACACGCTCGATGTGAGCGGGGACGCGCCCGGGGCTAACGACGATGGCAGCGGAACCGCCGTGAGCCTGGAATGTGCGCGGGTGCTGAGCAAAATGAAGTTCCCGGCGACGATTGTTTTTCTGACGGTCGCGGGCGAAGAGCAGGGGCTGAACGGCAGCCGCCATTTCGCCCAGATGGTCAGAGAAAAAATGGTCAAAGATCAAGGTTGGGATCTTGAGGCCGTGCTGAACAATGACATTGTGGGCGGCGACAAGAGTGCGGAGCAGGACCATTCCGTAGTGCGCGTGTTTTCCGAGGGCGTGCCGGCGGCGGCGACGGAACAGGACGTGCGGCGCATTCGTGGGCTGGGCGGGGAAAGCGATTCCGCGTCGCGGCAACTGGCGCGGTATATTGCCGAGGTTGGCCGGGTTTACGATGCGGGAGTGAAGCCGGTGCTGGTGTTCCGGCTGGATCGCTATCTGCGGGGCGGCGATCATTATTCTTTCAACCAGCAGGGATTCGCGGCGGTGCGTTTCACGGAATTCCGCGAGGACTTTCATCATCAACACCAGAACGTGCGGGTGGAAACCGGCACGGAATACGGGGATTCGCTGAAGTTTGTGGACTACGAGTATGTGGCGCAGGTGGCGCGGCTGAATGCGGCGACGCTGGCGTCTTTGGCGGCGGCGCCGGCGCCTCCGGCGAACGTGCATCTGCTGACGAAGGATTTGGAGAATGATTCCACGCTGACGTGGGAAGCTTCTCCGGGCGGCCTAGCGGCGGAATATGAAGTGCTATGGCGGGCGACGACGAGCGCGGAGTGGGAGCATACCCAGAGTGTGGGGAATGTGACTCGCGCCACGCTGAAGCTGTCGAAGGATAATGTCATTTTCGCGGTGCGGGCAGTGGATTCCGCGGGGCATCGAAGTTTGCCGGTCGTGCCGGTTCCGGAACGTTAGAGTGGTCGCGCGTTGCAAAGTCCCCACGTCTCGCAGAATGCGCGAGACATGGGGCACCCGGCACCCGGGTTCGAGTTGAACCAGAGTGCGAGTAGAATTGGACAAGAGGTAATTCAGTGCGGCGAACCGGCGAACCGATGACGTTGAGCCTGCCCCCGTTCACCAAGGCGGTGACGTGGCTGATTGGGATCAACACCGGCGTATTCCTGCTAGTGGCCCTGCTCTCGGTGGTTCACATTACACTCGTTACGTATATCCAGCACTACATCCAGTACTGCGAACTGGTTCCTTCTGAGGTCGTCCAGCGCGGGTTCATCTGGCAGTTGCTCACCTACAGCTTTTTACATGCGAATCTCGGCCACTGGTTTTGGAACATGCTTGGCTTGTGGATGTTCGGATCTGCGGTTGAGAACGCATGGGGGACGCGGAGATTGCTCGAGTTATATTTCATCGGTGTGGTTGGCGCCGCCATCACGACGGTCGCACTCTCTTTCGCGCACATCCTGGGGGATCCAAACACAGCGACCGTGGGCGCGTCTGGCGGAATCTATGCCGTCCTGATCGCGTTCGGGATTTTATTTGCCGAAAGCGAAATCCTGATGATTCCGTTCCCCATTGCCATCAAAGCGAAGTATTTTGTGGGGATTCTGATCGTGGTCACTCTCGCGTTCGCCATGATGGGTGGGGGCGGCGTGGCGTACGTGGCCCATCTGGGCGGGCTGTTGTTTGGCTGGCTGTACGTGCGGCGCGGGCCGAAGCCCGCGCTGGTGAATGTTGGGCTCACGGAACGTTACTACGGGATGCGCAATTCTTACTACCGCTGGAAGCGGCGGCGGGCGGCGCGGAAGTTTGAGGTCTACATGTCGAAGCACGACCGCCAGGTTCACTTCGACGAGCATGGGAACTATATTCCTCCGGATGACGACCCGCGCAAGGGGAACGGCGGCGGGAAGTCGGGGTGGGTGAATTGAAATTGCGTTGTCATCCTGAGCGCGTTCTTGGCGCGAAGGACCCATGCAACTGGCCGCAGCTTGCAGGTCCTTCGCTTCGCTCAGGATGACAGTTCAGAAAATTTGGTGAATTCCGATAAGATTCCTCCCAAAAGTTCCTCCAGCTTCGCCTTTCCCTTAAATCCAAGGTCGTGACCGGCGCCTTCGATCGCGAGTAGCTTCGTCTTGGCGGGAATCATTTTCAAGGCTTGCTCTAGTTCGGCGATGGAGCCGAAAGGGTCGCGCGTGCCCTGGACGAACAGGGCGGGCGTGCGCAGGTCGGGGAGATGCTGGGTGCGCTGCTGCTCGGGCTTGCGCGGGGGATGCAGCGGGTAGGAGAGCAAGAGCAGGGCTGCGACGAGGGGTCGATCATTTTCTGAAAGCTCGGCGCAGAGCATGCTGGACTGGCGTCCGCCGTAAGAGTGGCCGCCAAGGAAGAGGCGGCCGGAAATTATTTTTCGCATGGCGGCGAGGGCGCTCTTCAGGCCGGCGCGGTCGCGGGCGGCGTCGCCGGGGCCGGGCGGGCCGAAGGATCGCGTCTGGCGATAGGGGAGGTCGCAGCGCAGGACGGTGAATCCGGCGGCGGAGAAGGTTTCGGCGAGGGCGATGAGCAGAGGGGCTTGCGCGTTGGACCCGGCGCCGTGGCAGAGGATTAGGGCGTCGCCGTTAGCTGAGTCGGGAATGTGGAGGTAGCCGCGGACTTTGGGGTCGACGGCGTTGTCGGCGAAATCACGGATGGAGGCGGGCATATGCTCGCTAGTGTAAATCCCCACTTCTCGCGCAAAGAACGCGCGAGAAATGGGGCACCCGGTTCTTGGCGATTTTTGAGCACCTACTCCGCCTCGCATTTAGACACGGCGCTTTGGCCGCCTCCTTCTACGCCCAGGTTCACACAGATTCCGTCTCTGCTCCCTTTGGGGTCAACGTTCACAAGGACGGACAAGCTTTTGTAACCGCCCTGACCCTGGTTTCCGAACTCAACTTCGTAGAAGCCTTTGGGTAAGCGCCGGATCTTGAATTCGCCTTTTTCGTTCGGCTTCACCGACGCAACTTTCGTCTGCCTCTTCCTTTGCTCGACAGGTGAGATTGAACCGTCCAAGGACACCTGCGCATTGTCATAGACGTTAACCAAACCGTAGCGGACCGTAGCTCCGTTGCTAGTCATTCTCCCGCGAATTACCCGGATCGGTTTGTCATACCGAACGGTGTCGTGAACAATCACCGCGAAGGCGACACCGATGAGGAACACCAGACAGAACGAGATGGGTACGACTTTGTGAAACCTTCTGGCGGGCATATCCTCGCTAGTTTAAACCCCCACTTCTCGCAGAGTCCGCGAGAAATGGGGCACACGGCCTTGTGTGCTATCGTTCTAGCCGGCAAGAGTCAAGGAGAATCGCATGGGCGCTCGAAGAACGGTCGTCGCTGTCGCTTTGTTAGTCTTTTCCCTGGCCGCAATTGCCGCAATCGCCTCACCCGACGGACCGTCTTTCTCTTACGGGACCATGCAAAGCTCCTGTGCGCCATGGGACGGGCCCGCGATCGCGATCACGCTGACCACGGAACCGGCGCAGTGCAAACGAATCGCCGGACCTTACATCTCCATCGCGATCTGGCGAGGAGTGCCCATCCATGAGGGCCAGGTCGTCAAGTTTGGTCCGGGTTCGGACGCTGGCTGGGCGGCCCGATGCGCCAAAGAAGGCGACTGCAAGCCCGCGCAATCAGGCACGATCATGTTCGACAATTATCAGGAGCGCTCCAGCGCGGCCGGACACTATGAACTGCAATTCAAGGACGGCGAAATCCTGAAAGGAACTTTTGCAGTGAAATGGTGCGAGGAGCGCGTGGTCTGCGGATGATCAGCGCGGGTTATTTCGGCCCGTCGAGTGGGACTCCGGTTAGCGTTTCGTACACTTTCACGATCTGGATTTCATTGCCGAGGCGGGCCCAGCGGCGTTGCAATTCGGGATCTTCCAGCGCGGATTGACGGGCTTGTTCGGACTTCCAATAACGCAGCAGAACGTAGTGTGATTCGCGGTCGCGGTAGAGAAGATCGCGGCCGTATCCCTTGCTCACGACGATGGAGCTGATTTCGCGAAGGGTGGCGAGCGACGCGGCTTCCATGCCGGGGACGGGTTCCCAGACGGCCACGGAAAGGATCTCTTGGGGCATAAGCGTGGATTATAGCTTGCGGCGGCAAAGCAGGGTGCGGTTTGGTGGAGAGGGTCGTCGGTGTTCGCTTTCGAAGCGGTGCCGATCCGCGCGAGATCCCTCCCTCCGCCTGAAAAGCGGCTCCGCTCGGGATGACGCCTCTCAAATTATTTGGACGGCGACTTCATGGACTTCGATTTCTTCGACTGCGGCTCGGGGTGGGCGATGCGCTCGGCTTCTTCGCTGGTGACCACGTGCAAGCGCATCAGGTTGGTGGAACCGGAGGCCTGGCGGGTGCCGGCGACGACTCCGAGTACGTCCCCGGGCTTGAGCAGGCCGCGGCGTACGAGATCCTGTTCGGCCATGGTCACCATTTGTTCGGCGGAACGCGCCTGGCGGCAGCGGACGGGATGGACTCCCCAGTAAAGATTCATGCGCTGCACCACGGGCGGAATGTGAGTGAACGCATAGATGGCGGCTTTGGGGCGGTATTTGGAAATCATGCGGGCGGTGTTGCCGGTCTCGGTGAACACGGCGATGGCGCCCATGGGCAAATCTTCGGCGGAGTGGGCGATGGATTCGCAGATGGTTTCGGCGACGGAGAGGCCGCGGTGCTCGCGGCGGCGGCGGTACTGGACGAAATCGTCCATGTTGCATTCAGCTTCGACGACGATGCGCGCCATGATGGAAACGGATTCGTGCGGGTACTGTCCGCTGGCGGTTTCGGCCGAGAGCATGACGGCGTCGGTGCCGTCGAAAATAGCGTTGGCCACGTCGCTGGCTTCGGCGCGCGTGGGGCGCGGGTTTTCGATCATCGACTCGAGCATCTGGGTCGCGGTGATGACGGGTTTGCGCCAGGCGGAGGCGCGGCGAATCACATGCTTCTGAATGACGGGAACTTTTTCCGGCGGCACTTCGACGCCGAGGTCGCCGCGGGCCACCATCACGCCGTCGGCAGCTTCGAGAATTTCTTCCAGGTGATCGATGGCCTGCGGTTTTTCTAGCTTGGCGATCACGGGGACATCGCTGCCGTGCGTGGCGATGATCTGCTTGACCATGCTCACGTCGGCGGCGGTGCGCACGAATGAGAGCGCGACCGCGTCGACGCCGTGCGTGAGGCCGAACTCGAGGTCTTTGCGATCTTTTTCGGTAAGGGCCGGAATTGATAAGGCGATGCCGGGAAGATTAATGCCTTTGTGCTCGCCCAGCAGGCCGCCGTTGATGACGTCGCAGAGCACGTCTTTACCGCGGACGGCGCGGACACGCATTTCGATGAGGCCGTCGCTGAGCAGGATGCGGGCGCCGGGCGTGAGTTCGCGGCCAAGATCGGCGAACGTGGTGCAGATGCGGGTGGCGGTGCCGAGTACATTCTGCGGTGTGATGGTGACGACGGAGCCGGTTTTCAACAGAACGGGCTCGTGGTTCTCCAGCGGTCCGGTGCGGATTTTCGGGCCCTGCAGGTCCTGCAGGATGCAGAGGGTGCGTCCTTCGCGCTCGGCGGCGCGGCGCAGGCGATGGATATTGCGGGCGTGGTCTTCGTGAGTGCCGTGAGAAAAGTTGAGGCGCGCGATATCCATGCCGAGGCGGAGCAGGTCGCGCATGGCGGCCTCGGTGTTGCAGGCCGGGCCGATGGTGCAGATGATTTTGGCGCGGCGCGCGCTCTGGTTAGGGATGTCGTTCAACTCTTCCTCGTTATCTGTTTCTAATTTTTTTGAACCTTCGCTCCGCCAGCGCCTGTTTTGAAAGGACGCGGCTTCCAGCCGCGCCGGCCGGCGCGCGAGATCCTTCCCTGCGCCTGAAAAACGGCTCCGGTCAGGATGACGCCCCAAGAATTCAAGCACTGAGGATAAACTAAATTCAGAGAGATGTTGCCAGCAACGTCTCTACGGCTTGTGGTCGTGGATAGCCGTGAGCTCTTTGCCCAGCATGGCTCGCGGGAACAGCAGGGCATTGAATTCCGCGCCCACCAGCACGACCAGGGAAATCAGGTACATCCACACCAGCAGGGCCATGACGGCGCCCAGCGATCCGTAAATGGTGGCGAAGTTGCCGAAATGCTCCAGGTAGGCGCGAAAGCCAACCGTCGTCGAGAACCATAGAACGGTTGCGAAGATGGCGCCTGGGATCACGCTGTGCCAGGGCTGGGTGCGCGGCACCGCATGATGGTAGATGAGCGCAATGACCGCGATGCTGGTGAGGGTGGCGATGAACCAGCGGGTCGCGCCCCAGAGCAGGAAAACGTAGATGCTGAAATCGGGATCGATGTAGGGCAGAAGGCGCGCCTCGAACTTGCTGCCCACGGCCACCAGCAGCGTGGAGAACGTCATGGGAATCAGCGCGAACACGACCAGCAGGAATGCGATGAGGCGCTCTTTCACCAGGCCCCAGGTTTTCGGGAGTTCGTAGCAACGCCGGAAACCGTCCATCCAGGAGATCATGACGCCGGATGCGGTCCACAGCGTGACCACCGAAGTGGTGGTCAACAGGCCGACGGGATGCTGCGCGGCTCCCTTCAGATAGCTCAGCACGGTGTTACCGCCTGTCGGGAGGATGCTGCCCAGGGCATAGGAAATTTCCCGCAGGTAGGGCGCGCCCTTGCGCCAGTTCGCCAAAAACGAGCCGATGATCAGCAGGACCGGAAAGAAAGTAAAAATCATGGAATAGGCCGAGGCCTTGGCGGTACCGAAGGCATCGTGGATAAAAGCCCGCCAGAAGGCGAGCCGCAGGAGGCGGAAGAGGCGGAGCATGCTCTGCTCTAGCTTAGGGCCGGGAGGCACTGGACGCAAAGAGGGAAGTGGCGCAGGTTCCTCAATGCGCAATCGCTGGGGGCTAGCGTGCATTAGTAGTTTAGATGACTGGAAAAGCAGGATCGGGGGCGAAAATAGTTCGCCCCCGAAGCCTGATTCGGTTTTTGACTACTCGGCCGCGGGGAGTTCCGCGGGCAGATCGTCGGTTTCGCCCTCGTGGCGCATCATTTCGAGAGCGCGCTCGGCTTCTTCGTATGCCGCCGAAACTTCCGCCTGTACCTTAGCAGCGGCCTCTTCCATTTCCGGCGAGAGGCGCACGTTGCGGTAGTACTCCATGCCGGTGCCGGCAGGGATGAGGCGTCCGACGATGACGTTTTCTTTCAGGCCGCGCAGGTGATCGACCTTGCCGTTGATGCTGGCTTCGGTGAGCACGCGCGTGGTCTCCTGGAACGACGCCGCCGAGATGAACGAGTCGGTGGAGAGCGAGGCTTTCGTGATGCCCAGAAGCAGCGGACGGCCGGTGGCCGGCTTGCCGCCCTGCGCAATCACGCGCTCGTTCTCTTCGCGGAAGGCGAACTTGTCGGTCTGCTCTTCGAGCAGGAACCGGGTGTCGCCCACGTCTTCGACCTTCACCCAGCGCATCATCTGGCGCACAATCACTTCAATGTGCTTGTCGGAGATGTTGACGCCCTGCAGGCGATAAACTTCCTGGATTTCGTTGACCAGGTAAGCCTGCAGTTCTTTTTCTCCAAGCACCGCCAGAATGTCGTGCGGGTTGAGCGGGCCGTCCATCAAAGGCTCGCCAGCCTTCATGCGCTCACCTTCCTGCACGTTGACGTGAACTCCACGCGGAACCGAGTATTCCTTTTCGGTGCCGTTGTCGGCGACGACGTAGATTTTGCGCTGGCCCTTCGAAACCTCGCCGAATTTGACCGTGCCATCGATTTCGCTGATGACGGCGGTTTCATGCGGCTTGCGGGCTTCGAACAGTTCGACCACGCGCGGCAGACCACCGGTGATGTCCTTGGTCTTCGTGGTCTCGCGCGGAATCTTCGCCAGCACGTCTCCTGGGGTAACGATGTCGCCGTCCTGAATCATCAAGTGGGCTCGCGAAGGCATGAGGTAGCGCTTGCTCGCCTTGCCCTTGATGACGATGGCGGGCTGGCGCTTCTCGTCGGGAGAATCGCCAACCACGTGACGGGATAGGCCGGTGACTTCGTCCACCTCTTCGTGCAAGGTGACGCCTTCCTGCAAGTCTTTGAACTGCACCGTGCCCCCGATTTCAGTCAGGATGGCAAAAGTGTAAGGATCCCACTCGACCATGACCTGGCCCTGCGTGACCGGATCGCCTTCGTTGACTTTGAGTTTTGCGCCGTACACGACCGAGTAGCGCTCGCGTTCGCGATTCTTCTCGTCGACCACCGCGATCGAGCCCTGGCGGTTCATGACTACCAGGTCGCCCGACTTCGATTTGACGGTCTGCAATCCGATGAAGCGCACGTTGCCGACGTTCTTGGCATCGAGGCGCGACTGCTCGGAGACTCGCGACGCCGTACCGCCGATGTGGAAGGTACGCATGGTGAGCTGGGTTCCAGGTTCGCCGATGGACTGCGCCGCGATGACGCCGGTGGCTTCGCCGAGTTCGACGAGGCGTCCGGAAGCCAGGTTGCGGCCGTAGCACATAACACAGACTCCGCGCTTCGATTCGCAGGTCAGCACGGAGCGGATTTTCACGCGCTCGATGCCGGCGGCCTGAATCGCTCCCGCGAGGTCTTCGGTGATTTCCTGGTTGATGTCGACAATGACGTTGCCGTCATAGTCTTTGATTTTTTCGAGCGACACGCGGCCGATGATGCGGTCGCGCAGCGCTTCGATGATCTCGCCGGCTTCGACGATGCCCTGCACGTAGATGCCGTCGACGGTGCCGCAATCGTACTCGCTGATGATGACGTCTTGCGCCACGTCGACCAGGCGGCGGGTCAGGTAGCCGGAATCGGCCGTCTTGAGCGCCGTGTCGGCCAGTCCCTTGCGGGCGCCGTGGGTCGAGACGAAATACTCGAGCACCGTCAGACCTTCACGGAAGTTGGCCGTGATGGGCGACTCGATGATTTCGCCGGAAGGCTTGGCCATCAGGCCGCGCATGCCGGAGAGCTGGCGAATCTGCTGTTTCGATCCGCGAGCACCGGAGTCGGCCATGACGTAAATCGGATTGAGCTCGCCTTCCTTGTCGCGGCGCTGCATTTCACCGAACATTTCGTCGGCCACTTTTTCCGTGATCGCCGACCAGATTTCGATGACCTTGTTGTAGCGCTCGCCGTTGGTGATGGCTCCGTCGAGGTACTGCTGCTGCACGGCGACGACTTGTTTTTCGGCGTCGCGGACGAGAACTTTCTTGCTGTCCGGGATGACCATGTCGTCGATGCCGATGGACAGGCCGGCGCGGGTCGCGAACTGGAAGCCCAGCGTCTTGACTTCGTCGAGCATCTTGACCGTGGTTTCGAGCGCGAAGCGCAGATAGCAATAGTTCACCAGAGCGCCGATGCCCTTCTTCTTGAGCAAGCCGTTGATGTAGGGCATGCGATCGCTGCTACCGGGGATGTTTTTCGGCAGGTGATCGTTCAGAATCGCGCGGCCAACGGTCGTGTTGATGAAGGCGCGCTCGACTCGAACCGGCTCGGTGTGAATGATGTCCTGATCGTCGTAGGCGGTGGTCAGGTCGATCAGTTCGCCGGTGTAGCGCAGGCGGATCGGGGTGAGGGTTTCAACCGCGCCCGCGTCCAGCGCCATCAGTACTTCTTCAATGTTGGCGAAGGCGCGGCCTTCACCCTTCGCGCCCGGCTTGGCTTTGGTCAGGTAGTAGAGTCCAAGCACCATGTCCTGCGTGGGCACGGTGATGGGCTGACCGGAAGCGGGCGAAAGAATGTTGTGCGAGGCCAGCATCAAGACGCTAGCTTCAACCTGCGCTTCTGGAGACAGCGGAATGTGCACCGCCATCTGGTCGCCGTCGAAGTCGGCGTTAAACGCGGTGCAGACCAGCGGGTGAATCTTGATGGCCTTGCCTTCGACGAGCACGGGCTCGAACGCCTGAATGCCGAGGCGGTGCAGCGTGGGAGCGCGGTTCAGCAGGACGGGATGGTCCTTGATGACTTCTTCGAGGATGTCCCAGACGATCGGTTCCTGCTGTTCGACCATTTCTTTGGCTTGCTTGATGGTGGTGACGTTGCCCGTCTGCTCGAGCCGGTGATAGATAAACGGCTTGAACAATTCGAGCGCCATTTTCTTGGGCAGGCCGCACTGGTGCAGCTTGAGTTCGGGGCCGACCACGATAACGGAACGGCCGGAGTAGTCGACGCGCTTGCCGAGCAGGTTCTGGCGGAAGCGGCCCTGCTTGCCTTTGAGAGTGTCGGACAGTGATTTCAGCGGACGATTGTTGGCGCCACGCAGCACGCGGCCACGGCGTCCGTTATCGAACAGGGCGTCGACCGCTTCCTGCAGCATGCGCTTTTCGTTGCGCACGATGACTTCGGGAGCATGCAGGTCCATCAGCTTCTTCAACCGGTTGTTGCGGTTGATGACGCGGCGGTAGAGGTCGTTCAAGTCAGATGTCGCAAACCGGCCGCCATCGAGTGGAACGAGGGGGCGAAGCTCCGGCGGTATGACTGGGATCACGTCGAGGATCATCCAGTGCGGCTTGTTGCCGCTCTTGCGGAAGGCTTCGACGACTTTCAGGCGCTTGGCGTACTTGAGCCGCTTCTGCAGCGAGCTCTCGTTCTTCATCTTCTCGCGCAGCTCGACGGAGAGGCCGTCGGTGTCAACGCGCTTGAGCAATTCCTTAATTGCTTCGGCGCCCATCATCGCTTTGAAGCCGGCGGGACGGTATTGCTGGTCGAGTTCGCGGAACTTGGCTTCGTCCTTGATGACTTCGCGCTCTTTGACCGGAGCGTCGCCGGGTTCGACTACGACGTAGGCCTCAAAGTAGAGAACGGATTCGAGGTCACGCAGAGAAATGTCGAGCAGGTGCCCGATGCGGCTGGGCAGTCCCTTGAAGAACCACACGTGCGAGCAAGGCGAAGCGAGCTCGATGTGGCCGAGGCGTTCCCGGCGAACTTTGGAGAGCGTGACTTCCACGCCGCACTTGTCGCAGATCACGCCGCGGTGCTTCATGCGCTTGTATTTGCCGCAGAGGCATTCCCAGTCGGTGACCGGGCCAAAGATGCGCGCGCAGAACAGGCCGTCGCGCTCCGGTTTGAAGGTGCGGTAGTTGATGGTCTCAGGCTTGGTGACTTCGCCGTGCGACCAGCTCCGGATTTTTTCCGGGGACGCCAGGCTGATACGGATGGCGTCGAAGTCCGCGATCACATTTGCCATTTCGAATGGGCTCGAACGAAACAAGGTGGTCCTCCGCTTCCTGCTCTCAAGGCAAGTGGCCAGTTGTCAGTGGCCAGCTGCCAGTTTTTGTGTTCCGCGGTGGTTGAGAGCTGTTACCCCGAGGAACTGTTTCTTCAAGGTCTTGGTAGCGCCGGCCTCTGGCCGGCTGTCGCGAGGGCGACTCGCCCTCGCATGTGGCGGCGAGACGCCGCCACGACAGCCGCCGGGACGGCGGCGCTACGTTAGTCTGCGGCCGCGCTGGCGATCGGCTTTTTCTCGCCTGCCTTGATCAATTCCACATCGAGGCAGAGCGATTGCAGCTCGCGAATCAGCACGTTGAACGATTCCGGCACGCCGGGCTCCATGGCGGCTTCGCCCTTGACGATGGCCTCGTAAATCTTGGTGCGGCCGTATACGTCGTCGGACTTCGCCGTCAGCAGCTCCTGGAGAATGAAGGCTGCGCCGTATGCTTCGAGGGCCCAGACTTCCATTTCTCCGAAACGCTGTCCGCCGAACTGCGCTTTGCCGCCCAACGGTTGCTGGGTGATGAGCGAGTACGGTCCGATGGAACGCGCGTGAATCTTGTCGTCCACCAGGTGCGACAGCTTCAGCATGTAGATGTAACCGACGGTGACCGGCTGTTCGAACTGGTCGCCCGTCATGCCGTCGTGCAGCGTTGTCTTGCCCGAGGTTGGCAGGCCGGCGTGTTCAAGCAGCGCTTTGATCTCGCCTTCCTTCGCGCCATCGAATACCGGCGATCCCATGAACACGCCCTTGGCGAGGGTCGGAGCCACGGCTTCCAGTTCTTCGTCGGACATGTCCGAGATGATGTCCGCCAGCTGCGAGTCTTTGAACAAAACTTTCAACTCGCGGCGGATGGCCTCGGTGCGCGTGTTTTCCTGGAGCAGCGTCGTGATCTTTTCGCCGAGCACGAAGCCGGCCCATCCCAGATGGGTTTCGAGAATCTGGCCGACGTTCATACGGGACGGCACGCCGAGCGGGTTGAGGACGATTTCGACCGGCGTTCCGTCTTCGAGGTACGGCATGTCCTCTTCCGGCAGAATGCGGGCAATCACGCCCTTGTTGCCGTGACGGCCGGCCATCTTGTCACCGACACTCAGCTTGCGCTTCATGGCGATGTAGACCTTGACCAGCTTGATGACGCCCGGCGGCAGCTCGTCGCCCTTGGTGAGTTTTTCTTTCTTCTCATTGACGATTTTCTTGAGCACATCGATCTGACGAGAAGTCATCTCTTCGATTTCGTCGATCTGCTCATTCACCCGCGGATCTTTATCGGCATATTTAATGCGCTTCAGATTGCGGGTAGAAATGCGCTCGATCTCATCGCGATTGAGGATGTTGCCCTTGACCAGCAGGCGCTTGTTGGTGCGCTCGTCGTGTAAATCGGCTTGCACCTCTTTGCCGCCCAGGATGTTCTCCAGGCGCTTCAGGCGCTCGTCGGTCAGAATGCGGATTTCGTCCGAAAGGTTCTTTTCGAGCTTTGCGATCTGCGTGCCTTCGATGAACTTTGCCCGCTCGTCCTTTTCCTGGCCCTTGCGCGAGAAGATTTTCACATCGACGATCACGCCTTCGATTCCCGGCGGGCAGTAGAGGGAAGCATCGCGCACGTCGCCGGCTTTTTCGCCGAAGATGGCGCGCAGCAGTTTTTCTTCCGGCGTGAGCTGGGTTTCACCTTTCGGCGTTACCTTGCCGACGAGAATGTCACCCTGCTTGATGCTGGCGCCGATGCGAATCACGCCTGCTTCGTCCAGATTGCGCAGCATGGTCTCGCTGACGTTGGGAATGTCGCGCGTGACTTCTTCCGGCCCAAGCTTGGTGTCGCGGGCTTCGATCTCGTACTCCTCGATGTGCAGCGAAGTGTAGTAATCCTCTTTCACCATTTTTTCGGAGACGAGAATCGCGTCCTCGAAGTTGTAGCCGCGCCACGGCATGAAGGCGACCAGGACGTTGCGTCCAAGCGCCAGCTCGCCGTGATCGGTGCAGGGACCGTCGGCAATGATTTCGCCCTTCAGAACGCGTTGGCCTTTTTTCACTACCGGCTTCTGGTTAATGCAAGTGTTCTGGTTGGAACGCTTGAACTTCGTGAGCTGGTAGATGTCGCTGCCCACTTCACGCGACAACTGCGTGGGATGGTGTTCGCCCTCAACGCGAACAATGATGCGTTCGGAGTCGACCGAGTCGATGATGCCGTTGCGGCGGGCGAGAACAACTGCGCCGGAATCGCGGGCGGTGACGCCTTCCATGCCGGTGCCGACGATCGGCGCTTGTGCGCGCAGCAAGGGCACGGACTGGCGTTGCATGTTGGCGCCCATCAGCGCGCGGTTCGCGTCGTCGTGCTCGAGGAACGGAACCAGCGACGCGGCGACGGAAACGAGCTGTTTGGGGCTGACGTCGACGTAGTCGACTTCGTCGCGGCTGACCAGGACGAAGTTGCCGGCTTTGCGGGCGTTGACCAGTTCGGCGACGATTTTGCCTTTATCGTCGAGTTCGACGTTGGCCTGCGCGATGGTGTGACGATCTTCTTCCCAGGCCGAGAGATAGAAAGAGAACGGCTCAATCGTGGCCGGCTTCTTCCGCTTTTCTCTCAGCTCGTTGTTGATCTTCTCGATCTCATGTTTTTCCATGTGATCGCCGACCTTGTGATCGCTGTCGCCGACGTTGACGACGGTCACGTAGTCGATGACGCGTCCGCCCTTGATCTTGCGATAGGGCGACTCGATGAAACCGTAGTCGTTGATGCGGGCATAGCAGCTCAACGACGAGATCAGGCCGATGTTCGGACCTTCCGGCGTCTCGATCGGGCAGATGCGGCCGTAGTGCGTGGGGTGAACGTCGCGCACTTCGAATCCGGCGCGTTCACGAGAAAGACCGCCCGGCCCAAGGGCCGAGAGACGCCGCTTATGCGTGATCTCGGAGAGCGGGTTGGTCTGATCCATGAACTGCGAGAGCTGCGACGATCCGAAGAATTCGCGGATCGCGGCCATCACCGGCTTGGCGTTGACCAAGTCGTGCGGCATGGCCGTGGACATTTCCTGGTACACGGACATTTTTTCTTTGATGGCGCGTTCCATGCGGACCAGGCCGATACGGAACTGGTTCTCCATCAACTCGCCGACGGCGCGGACGCGGCGGTTGCCGAGGTGATCGATGTCGTCGACCGCGCCGATGCTCTTGCGCAGCTTCAGCAGGTACGCGATGGTGGCGTAGAAGTCGTCGGGATCGAGCGTGCGCTTGTCGAGCGAGGTGAAGTCCTGGTTCTCGTGCAGCTTGATGTTGAACTTCAAGCGGCCCACGCGCGAGAAATCATACTTGCGCGGGTCGAAGAACATTCCGTGGAACAGGGCCGTCGCCGTGTCGAGCGTCGGCGGATCGCCGGGGCGCAGCTTGCGGTAGATTTCGATCAGCGCTTCCTGCGGCGTCTTGACGGCATCGCGCTTCAGGGTCTGGCTGATGACCGTGCCCACATCGTCGCGCTCGGGGAAGAACAGCGACATTTCCACGACGCCGGAATCGAGAATCTTCGAGACCTTGTCGGCGGTGAGTTCGGAGTTAGCTTCCAGCATGACTTCGCCGGTGGTGGTGTCGACGATGTCGCCGGCGGTCCACGCGCCTTCGAGGTCGGTAATGTCCACTTCGATTTCAGTGACCTTCGCCTTCTGAATGTCCTTCAGAATCTGGGCGTTGATCTTGCGGCCGGAGTGCGCGATTTCGTCGCCCGACTTGTTCTTGATGCTGTGGGCGAGTTTCATGCCGAGAAGATTGGTGGGCTTCTCGCTGGTGGGGTCAAGCGTCCAGTAAAGCTTTTTGTCGCGGACCACGATGCGGTCGGTGGTGTAGAAGGCCTTCAGAATGTCTTCGCCGGAGCGCAGGCCGAGGGCTCGAAGAAAGATCGTGCCCAGAAATTTGCGCTTGCGGTCGATACGGACGTAGAGCACGTTCTTCTGGTCGTATTCGAACTCGACCCACGATCCGCGGTAGGGAATAATCTTTCCGAGGAAGTAGGTGCGGTTGTTGGCGGTCTCGAAGAACACGCCGGGCGAGCGGTGCAACTGGCTGACAATGACGCGCTCGGTGCCGTTGATGATAAAGGTGCCGTTCTGGGTCATCAGCGGAACGTCGCCGAAGAAAACTTCCTGCTCTTTAATGTCGCGGATGGAACGATTGCCGGTCTCAGCGTCCTTGTCGAAAATCGTCAGACGCATGGTGACCTTGAGCGGCGCAGAGTAAGTCATGCCGCGCTCTTCGCACTCGGCCACGTCGTACTTCAGCTGCAGGCCCACAGGGTCGCCGCACTTGTTGCAGAAGTCGGGCGTGTTGGCGTTGTAGGTGCCGCACTTGCCGCAGAGGACTTCGCCGGGATGGAACGGATCGGTGATGACTGTGGATCCGCAGTTTTTGCAAGTGGTGCGGAGGTGGTGCAGGCCCTTGAGGTGGCCGCACTTGCACTCCCAGTTACCAATGGCGTAATCCACAAACTCCAGTTGTGATACGTTGCGGAAGTCGGTGATGGGGAAAACGGATTGAAACACCGCCTGCAAGCCGCCGTCTTCGCGCTCGCTGGGAAGTTTGTCCATCTGCAGGAAGCGGTCGTAAGAACGCTTCTGAACCTCGATCAGGTTCGGAATCTGGATGGTGGCCGGAATTTTGGAAAAGTCGAAACGTTTACGGAAGGCATTTTTCATCGTCAGAAACTCCCAATCTCATGCGCGGCCGAAGGCCGCGCCTAAACTGCGGAATGTAGGGCGCGTCGTTGCTTGTCGCGCCGCGGGAACTACGTGGGCAGAACCGGGACAACCGTGGATCCTACAACCTGGAACCCTAAAAGACAGCGGGGCGCCCGCAGGGACAGTAGTTCCCGCAGACGCCAACCAAGGCGTTTCGCCATTCTAAATTTGAACTCTTTCGCGCCAGTTCGTCGGCCTGTTTCCGCCCCGCCTGCCCGCGGAGCAGCCTGCCCAAAAACTTCTCTCGCGAGCCTCGCTCGCGCTGGAGTGAAGCCCTGGGAGGCGACGTTATATAGATGCTAACATCGCCGCCCAAGGTTCACAAGTAAGAACGTGCAACATAATCGATTTTGCACCGTTTCCGGTGCCGATTTGGTTCTGTGGAGCGGGCACTCCTGCCCGCTGGCCTTAATGGATGCTGCCGGCAAGCGGGCAAGAGTGCCCGCTCCACAGAAACCCTTATTTCACTTCGACAACCGCGCCCGCATCGGTGAACTTCTTTTTGATGGTCTCGGCTTCGTCCTTGGAGACGCCCTCTTTCACGTTCTTGGGAGCTCCGTCGACCAGTTCCTTGGCTTCTTTCAGGCCCAAGCTGGTGACTTCGCGGACGGCCTTGATCACGTTGATCTTGTTGGCGCCGACTTCTTTCAGGACGACGGTGAACTCGGTCTTCTCCTCCGCCGGAGCCGTCGCTGCCGCGCCCGCACCGCCGCCAGCCACCATAACCGGGGCCGCTGCCGCTGCCGACACGCCCAGACGCGATTCCAGCTTCTTGACCAGTTCCGCCGCTTCGAGAAGCGACAAGCCTACGATGGATTCTTCCAACTGCTGCAGATCCGCCATGTTATTTCTCCACTTGTTATCAGTTTTGTTGATTTCGTCATCCGTGGGCCGGGTTTCCAGTGCGTCCGAGTCTCTGTTCCGCTACGCCAGACAACGCAGCCGGATTGAACCCGCGCAACCCCTGACTTCCGGACAACTCAATCTCTTCGGACGACTCGCGCCATCCCGAACTTTTCCGGCATTCATTCGCTGCCGGCAAAAATCACGCTCGCTGCGCTTGCTGGACGGACCCTTCGACTGCGCTCAGGGCAGGCTGCGTCCGTCCCTACACGAGCTATGCCTCTTTGAACTTCTTCTGCTGCACGCCCTGATCGACCACGACGGCCAGGTTGCGGCCCACTGCGCCCATGGCAGTGACCAGACGCTGCGCCGGGGCGTTGAGCAGGAACAGGAGCTTCGAATACAGCTCTTCCTTCGACGGCATGCTGGCCAGGGCTTCGATTTCTTTAATATTGATGACCTTGCCTTCGACCACGCCGATCTTGAAGGTAAACTCCGGCGTGTCTTTGGCGTACTTGGTCAGGGCCTTGGCCATCGCCACCGGATCGCCCGTGGTGTAGGCAATCGAGGTCACCCCGGCGAGGTCTTTCAATGCGCCCTCGACCTTGGTGCCCTTGGCGGCCTTTTCGGCCAGCGTGTTCTTGACCACCTGGTACTTCGCGCCCGCGCCGCGCAGAACCTTGCGCAGTTCGTAGTCCTGGGCGACGGTCATCTTGGTGTAGGTCGCGACCACGACGTTCGAAACGTTCTTCAGGTCTTTGCTCAGCTTCTCGACTTGCTCTGTCTTTCTCGCTTTGGTAACTGGCATGGTCCAATCCTTCCAATCTTATGTAGGGACGGACGCATTCGTCCGTCCAGGCGCTTCAGCGCCGGTTAAGCCTTCGCCGCAGTCTCAATGGGGGTAACGTCCAGCATGATTCCAGGTCCCATCGTCGAACTCAGGTAGCAGCCCTTGATGTACTTGCCCTTGGCGACCGACGGCTTCGCCTTGATCACGCTGGTAATCACGGTCGTGGCATTGTCGATCAGTTTCTGCGCCGGGAACGAAATCTTGCCCACCGGGCAGTGCACCAGCGCCGTCTTGTCTGTCCGGAATTCAACCTTGCCGGCCTTCACTTCCTGCACCGCCTTGGCAACGTCGAAGGTCACCGTGCCCGTCTTTGGGTTGGGCATCAGGCCCTTGGGACCGAGAATCTTGCCCAGGCGTCCGACGGACTTCATCACGTCGGGCGTGGCGATGAGGGCGTCGAAGTCAGTCCAGTTTTCCTTGGTGATCTTCTCGACCATCTCTTCGCCGCCGGCGAAATCGGCGCCTGCCGCTTCCGCTTCCTTGATCTTGTCGCCGGTCGCGATGACCAGGACTTTTTTCGACTTGCCGAGACCGTGCGGCAGAACGACCGTGCCGCGCACCATTTGATCCGCATGCTTGGGATCGACGCCCAGGCGCAGCGTGACCTCGACGGTCTCGTCGAACTTTGCAAACTTCACTTTCTGCAGAAGCGGAACTGCGTCCTGCAGAACGTAGGGGCGCTTCTCGACTGCTGCGTGCGCCTTGGCGATGTTCTTTCCTTCTTTTTTCATTGCTCTTCCTTTGTCTCCCACCGCTGATCGTTGTTCCGATCAGCCGTGGTGTTTTTGACTTTGACTCTATGTGGCGCGGGCACTCTTGCCCGCGAAATCTAACCACGTTCCGATCAGCTCGCAGCGAAAACCCGCGCTCGCTGCGCTTGCTGGACGGACGAATGCGTCCGTCCCTACACAAACCTATCCAACTACTTCAATGCCCATGGAACGGGCGGTGCCGCGGATGCTCTTGATTGCAGTCTCGACCGAGGCGGCGTTCAGGTCGGGCATTTTCTGCTTGGCGATGTCCTCGACCTGCTTGGCCGTGACCTTGCCGACTTTATCTTTGTTGGGAACGCCCGATCCCTTGGCGATGCCCGCGGCTCGCTTCAACAGGATCGAGGCCGGGGGCGTCTTGGTGATGAAGGTAAACGAGCGGTCGCTGTATACCGAGACCACGACCGGGATAATCAGGCCTTCCATTTCCTTCTGGTTGGTTCTGGCGTTGAACTGCTTGCAGAACTCCATGATGTTGATCTGCGCCTGACCGAGCGCCGGGCCCACGGGGGGCGCCGGAGTCGCCTTGCCGGCGGCGATCTGCAGCTTGACGTAACCTGTAACTTTCTTTGCCATACTCTCTCTTTCGTCGGCAGCGTGAGTCTAGGATTTTCGGCTCATCGATCTGCGGACTTATTCTCAAAACCTCAGGGGCTAAAGCCCAAGTCTCATTAGGCTTCTTACGGTACGGCTAAAGCCGTACCCTTCCACGAACCTTGCGGCTAACGCCGCCTTCACAAATCTTTGACAACTCTTGGCGCGGCTGAAGCCGCGCCCTTTCAACCTTACGCAACCTTCTCCACCTGGTTGAACTCGAGTTCGACCGGGGTGGAGCGGCCGAAAATTGTGACCATGACTTTCAACGTCTCGCGGTCTTCGTTGACTTCGTCGACGATGCCGGTGAAGCTGGCGAACGGGCCTTCGGTGATGCGCACCGACTCGTTCTTCTCGAACTTGACTTTGAGCTTCGGCTTCTCGCGGCTGTCGGCGACTTTGTAGACGATGTGCTGGACTTCTTCTTCGGACAGCGGCGTGGGCTGCTGGCCGGTGCCGACAAATCCAGTCACTCGCGGCGTCGACTTCACCACGTGCCAGACGTGATCGTCCATGTCCATTTCAACCAGCACATAGCCGGGATAGAACATGCGCTCGGAGGTGTACTTCTTGCCGCCGCGGACTTCGGTCACGGATTCGGTGGGGATCAGCACTTTGCCGATCTTGTCCTGCAGACCGAAGGCCGCGACCCGCGATTCCAGAGACTCTTTCACCTTGCGCTCAAAGCCCGAGTAGGAGTGGATGATGTACCACTTCATGTTCGGATTTTTCGGCGCTTCGGCGGTGACGGTGGTTCCGTCCGCGCCGGCGGTCTGCGGCGCGATTGCTGCGCCCGTTGTGATGGCGACTTCGTCTTTTTCTTCGTCCGGCATATGGGGTGCTTCTTCTCGGCCAGCGTTTCTTTTCTAAGCAGCTTACGGCTGCAATCTCATCGGCGACTCTGGATCCGTGAACTCTGGGACAGGAATCCTGATCAGTGAGCCCGGAAATAGTTGAACAATGCCGTCACGCCATGCTGAATGACGAAGTCGATGATGGCAAAGTAGAGCGCAAAAATGAAGACCGTGATCACCACCACGGTGGTGGTGGCGCGAACTTCCTTCCACGTCGGCGCGGTGACCTTGCGCATTTCGCTGCGCACGTCGTTATAGAACGTCTTGATGCGCTCCGGCCAGGACTTGATCTGGTCGCCCAAGTTGCCGCCGGCTGCGGCTAGATTCGACATTTTCTTCGTCTCAACTGACATCACTGCTCCTGGCTTCTTGCTCTCTCCAAAAACTCTGGCAGGGGCGGAGGGATTCGAACCCCCAAGTTCGGTTTTGGAGACCGACAGTTTAACCGTTGAGCTTACGCCCCTGTTTTTAGTCCCGAGTCCCGAGCCCCGGGTCCCGAGGGAAATTCCTCGCGACTCAGGACTCGCAGCTCGCTACTATTTCACTTCTTTGTGCGGCGTGTGCTTACGGCAACGGCGGCAGAACTTCTTGAACTCCAGCCGCTCGGTCGTCGTCTTCCGATTCTTGGTCGTCGAATAGTTCCGCTCTTTGCAGTCACCGCATTGTAACGTCACAATTTCTCGGGGCATGAAACAGCTCCTAAGCTTCTAGCTTAAATCTTTACTGCACAATCTCCGCAATCGTTCCGGCGCCGACCGTATGTCCGCCTTCGCGGATCGCGAACCGCAGGCCTTTTTCCATCGCCACCGGCGTGATCAGTTCAATCACCAGGCTGACGTTGTCGCCCGGCATCACCATCTCCGTGCCCGCCGGCAACTCCGCCACGCCCGTCACGTCCGTCGTTCGCAGATAAAACTGCGGACGATAGCCTTTGAAGAACGGCGTATGCCGCCCGCCTTCTTCCTTCGTCAGGATGTAAACCTCGGCCTTGAACTTGGTGTGCGGCGTAATCGATCCGCCCTTCGCCAAGACCATGCCGCGCTCGACGTCTTCTTTCGCAATGCCGCGCAGCAGCAGGCCAGCGTTGTCGCCCGCCATGCCTTCGTCCAGCTGCTTCTTGAACATTTCGACGCCCGTGACCACCGTCTTGCGCGTCTCGCGGAAGCCAACGATTTCCACTTCTTCGCCAACCTTCACCTTGCCGCGCTCGATGCGTCCCGTCACCACCGTGCCGCGGCCCTGAATCGAAAAAATATCTTCGATCGGCATCAGGAACGGCTTGTCCAGTTCGCGCGCCGGCTGCGGCACACTCTCGTCCACCGCCTTCATCAGCGCGTCAATCTGCTTCTCCCACTTTTCTTCCCCGTTCAACGCGCCCAACGCCGACAAGCGAATCACCGGCACATCGTCGCCCGGGAACTTGTACGTCTTCAACAACTCGCGCACTTCCAACTCGACGAGATCGAGCAACTCAGGATCATCGACGGCGTCACACTTATTCAACGCGACCACGATGTAGGGCACACCGACCTGCCGCGCCAGCAGCACGTGCTCGCGCGTCTGCGGCATGGGACCGTCCGTCGCCGCGACCACAAGAATCGCGCCATCCATCTGCGCCGCGCCTGTGATCATGTTCTTGATGTAGTCGGCGTGGCCCGGGCAATCGACGTGCGCGTAGTGCCGGTTCGCCGTCTCGTACTCGACGTGCGCCGTGGCAATGGTGATGCCGCGCGCCTTCTCTTCCGGCGCGTTATCAATCGAGTCAAACGACCGGAACACAATCTTCGGATTATGCTTCTGCAACACCTTGGTGATCGCCGCCGTCAACGTGGTCTTGCCATGGTCGATGTGACCAATCGTACCTACGTTGCAGTGCGGCTTGTTGCGATCAAATTTTTCTTTCGCCATAACTCAGCTCTTAGCTCCTAAGCTTTTAGCTTCTAGCTAAACCCTTTTCGGCCAGCATCAGTAATACTGGTACAGCTTTTTAAACTTGTGCCGCAGCGCGATGTCGACGCCTTCGAGCTTTGACAAATAAAACTCGCGCATCTGCGCCTGATCGGAGACCGGGAGCGAGCCATACAGACTGCGCGCATCCAGTCCTTTTTCTCCGAACTGCTCGAGCACGCTCTGCGCCAGCACCGCGTCGAAATCCCGGACGCGAATTCCCTTGCGGTCCAGCTGCTTCATGAACGGCTCGACCTTCGCCGGCAGGAACGCTTGCTCGACGGCTGCTTGCAGCTTCGAGAACTCCTGCGCCTTCTCGACCTTGATCGCTGCCTGTTCGAACGCCACTGTCATCCCCGACTACATTCGATGTCTGGAGCGGGAGACGGGAATCGAACCCGCGACCAACAGCTTGGAAGGCTGTGACTCTACCACTGAGTTACTCCCGCTTAAAACCAGCTCTCAGCTATTAGCCGTCAGCTCTCAGCTAAATCTCAGCGGCTAAAGCCGCGTCAATATTTCGACTTCCTGACGGCACGGCTAAAACGCCGTGCCCTTCCCGAACCTTCAAATCTGGAGCCGATGATCAGGATTGAACTGATGACCTCTCCCTTACCAAGGGAGTGCTCTACCAACTGAGCTACATCGGCTCGCTGCAAACTCTCAGCGGCTAAAGCCGCTTGCCATTCCGCTCCTGGCGGCACGGCTAAAGCCGTGCCCTTTCACAACCGCCGCGCCCCTCAGGCGCCGCGCGCTTCCCAAACCGCCAAGCAAGCGGAGGTTACTCGGCGTCCTTGTCGGGGTGCAGCACATCGTTACGGCGCAACACCGACTTCACCGCCAGCAACCCCAGAATCACCAGCGTGCCGGCCCGAAACCTGGGGTCGGTCATCGTGGTCCAGGCCAGCGTTCCCAGCACCACGTAGCAGACCAACGCAATGGACAGGCGATTCACGGAGCGGTCGACTCACAAAATCAGCAACTCACAAATCATGGTGCACAGGGAAGGATTCGAACCTTCGTACCTCGCTAGGAGGGACAGATTTACAGTCTGTTGGCTTTAACCACTCACCCACCTGTGCAAACTTTTCGGGCGATGCGGCCGTGACTCCGTCCAGCAGACCACCCTGCAGGGCCGCCGGATCGCGCTCACGGTAAACCCGCAGACCAACGCAGCACCATTCACTGTACTTTCGCAACACAGGGAAACCAAGGCTCGCGCCAGACACCGCGAAGATCACTGCACGCCGGGAAAGAATCCGAATGGAGTGCGTTGGAAAAACCTGTTGCGCCGCTAACCGAGTCCGCCGAACCGCCGGAAAATCCGTCTCTTCAGCTCTTTAACTTCTGCTCTGTCGAGCTCGTTCTCTGGAGCTGGCGAAGGGATTCGAACCCCCGACCCTCTGATTACAAATCAGATGCTCTACCGACTGAGCTACGCCAGCAAATTCGGGGAAAAGACGCGCCTTCGCGCAAACTCATCCCTCTGATCCCTGCCAGATGTCCGGGACAATTATTTAAGGTATCACAAGGGGAAGAAAGCGTGCAAGGCTGTCGTTGTAGTTTGGTGCTGACGATTAGTGTCGATCCGCGCGAGATCCCTCGCTTCGCCTGAAGAACGGCTCCGCTCGGGATGACGCCGAAGATGATACTGCCGGCTGGAATCCAAACCGCACCACTACCGTACGCATACCTGCCAAACCCCGAGGGTGCTATCATTTCATCCCTGAACCGCATTTCATGCGAATAAGGCGCACTCTCCCTATCGCTCTGGCAGTCGTAATGGTGGCTGCGGCGGTGACGCTTGCCGTTCAACTGCGCAAGCACGCTCCGCCCGAGCCTGCGCGGCTGCTGCCCGGAGCTGACGCGTTTGTTTACGCCGATTTCAGCTGGGTGCGCAGGGCGAATTCCGGAAAGTCCTTATTCTCGGGCCCGCACGAGGCCGTCGCGCACGATCCCGAGTACGAGCGCTTCATCCAGGAAACCGGGTTCGACTTCGAGCGCGATCTGGACGCCGTGGCCTTCGCCATCCATTACCCGCAATCCTGGCCGGGAGGCGGGACCGGCGGGCCGGCGCCCGAGGCTCGGTTTTCCGAAGTCTTCACTGGAAGGCTTGACCAGAGCAAGTGCCTCGCTTACCTGAAGCGCACCGCGCAATCGGTCGAGAGCTATAACTCGGTCGACATCTTTACGATTCCGATTTACGGGCGATCGTTCCGCGTCGCCATTCTGGGCGTGGATACGGTGGCGGCTTCGAACCACGACGACCCGGCAGTGATTCGCGGCATGGTCGACCGGTCGCGGCGGCTGGCGTCGCCGTTCGGCGGGCCGGCTCTGCTGCGTCATTATTACAAGCGGGTGCAGCTGGCCAGCCCGATCTGGATTGTGGCTCACGTGGAGCCGCAGGCGCCGGGGTTTGAAAGCTGGTCCAGCGTGTTTCCCAAGCCGGCCGATTTGGTCGTCTCCGCCAGCGCCAACCCGCTGCATCTGCCGCTGCGGGCCGGCGTGCTACACCTGCGGGCGGAGGCATCTGCGGGCAGCGAAGAAGATGCCCGCAACATCACCAACAAGGTTGCCCTGTTTCTGACCATGTTTCATAGCGCCGAGGCGTCGGTGGGATCGCCGGGCAGCGATGCCGACGTGAAAACTCTTTTTGACAGCCTGCAGGTGCGCGAAGAAGGCAGCCGCGCGGTGCTGGTTGCGACCGTCCCCATTGGCATTTTTCATAAGCTGATGGAATCTCCGGAACAGATACCGGCGCCCGCCGAAGCACCTCCTCCGGCGAAGCCTGAGAAGAAGCCTGCCAGGCGGAGCAAATAGCGGGCTGCGTGCGGCCGGGCATCTTGCAACTAAATCCCGCTCGGCGCGTCTTATGGGGATGAGGTCTTCAGCCCCCCGACCCAGCAGCTACAACCAGCAGGTACAATAAGAGCCGATGTCGAGCCTTCCACTTCCGATTGCCGCGTTCTTCGCCGGGCTGATCTCGTTTCTCTCGCCCTGCGTGCTGCCGCTGGTGCCGGGCTATGTTTCGCTCATCTCGGGCGCGGGCGTGGAGGAGTTGAAGTCGCCGCAGGGGCAGCTCATGCGGCGGGTCATGGTGAACTCGGTGGGATTCATCCTGGGCTTCAGCGTGGTGTTTGTGACGCTGGGAGCGATCTCGACCGAGATTGGGCAACTGGCAGCGCGCTACAAGCACACGCTGTCGATCGTGGCCGGCGTGGTCATTATCATTTTCGGATTGCATCTGACCGGAATTTTCAAGATTAAAGCGCTTTACACCGACGCGCGGCTGCACAGCGTGAAGGGCAGCAGCACGCCGATTGGCGCCTTCGTCATCGGATTCGCCTTCGCCTTCGGCTGGACGCCGTGCCTGGGGCCGATTCTGACCGCGATCCTGACGCTGGCCAGCGAGCAGGACACGCTGGTCAAAGGGATTCTGCTGCTGGCCGTGTATTCGCTGGGGCTGGCGGTGCCGTTTCTGCTGACTTCGCTGCTGATGGAGCGTTTTCTGAAATTCTATAGCCGCTTTCGCTCTTATATGCACGCGCTGGAGGTCTTTTCAGGCGGCGTTATGATTGCGCTTGGCGTGTTGCTGGTGATGGGGCGCTTTACGCTGATCTCGAGCTGGCTGTCGTTTCTGAACCGTTTTGCGCTGTAGTTGAGGGGAGAATTCATGTCTACAACTGAAATATCGCATGAAACGCCGCAGCAGGAGCGGAAGGCCTGCCCTATCTGCGGAGCTGGATACGGGCGCCCGGTGCCGGAACCGGGAGCAGTGGCCAGCCCGTCAACCTGCATGGCATGCGGGGCGCCACTCGATCCGGTCGCTCCAGCTCCGGCTGCGCAGCCGCTTCCGCAAAAGGGCCGCAACCCGCTGGCATTAGTCGTGGTGGCCCTGGTGGCCGCGGCGATGCTGTATTTCGGGATGCACATGGCTCGCCGCTCGGAAACGACGCCGGGAATCGCCAAGTCGACGGCCGCTCCAGATTTCACGCTGGAATCGCTCGACGGCAAGAGCATGCGGCTGTCCGACCTGCGGGGCAAAGCTGTCCTGCTGAATTTCTGGGCCACGTGGTGCGGGCCGTGCAAAATCGAAACGCCGTGGCTGGTCGAACTGCAGAATCAGTACGGCCAGAACGGGCTGCAGGTGGTTGGAGTCGAAATGGGGGACGACAGCAAGGAAGAAATCACCAAGTTCATGAAGGATATGGGAGTGAATTATCCCGTGCTGATCGGCAAGGAGGCGGTGGGCGAGGCCTATGGCGGCGTCCCAGCCCTGCCGGAGACTTTTTTCATCGGGCGCGACGGCAAGATTGTCGACAAGATTATCGGGCTCAAAGGTAAGGGCGAAATCGAGGACTCCATCAAGAAAGCGCTGGACACGCCGGCGGGGAACTCAACGGCCGCCGCGTACGGCCAGTAGGGCGCATGATCTGAAGTAACGTTGGCGCGGGCGCGAGCGAGAGTAGGATCAGAAGGCGAATCAGTAATCAAACGAGTTGTTGGGGCTCCGAAACACCCGTGCTTTTCGGCTCAGACCGCTGCCTAAGCCACTGCCCAAAGATGACAATAGAAACCATCTGCCGATTGCTCTACTATCGGATTTCGCGACCGGATTTCGCGACGATGACGGTTCGAGCGCAAAAATCGATCATGCTCTTCCCGCTGCTTCTGCTGGCGGGCACGGCACTGGCCCAGGCGGACCAGGAGCCGGCCGTCACTTACACGCCGATCGCGCCGACCACCAGCGCGCCCGGCAGGGCGCCCTCCGTCACGTTCGCCCCGGTGCCGCTGGTCACGGCTACGCGCACGCTGGAGACGATGGTGAATTTGAACTTCCGTGTGGCTTCCGGGTTTCACATCAACTCCAACCTGCCGAAGTCGGAGTTCCTGATTCCGACGGCGCTGAAGATGGACTTGCCCACCGACATCGTGCTGGGCAAGATTGCGTATCCCGCGGGTGCGGACCTGGCTTTCCCTTTTTCGCCCGATGAAATGCTGAGTGTGTACAGCGGAGATTTCACGGTCGCGGTGGCGGTGCATCCGCTGCGCTCGGTGATTCCGGGAAAATACGTGATGCACGGCGTGCTGCGCTACCAGGCCTGCGACAACGCCCAATGTTTCCCGCCGAAGACGCTGCCGGTGAGTTTCGAAGTAAAGGTTGTGAGAGAACCGCCCGAACACCACGCCAATCCTGCGCAGAGCCCGCACGTGCATAACTAGCTGGCAGCTATCAGCAAAGCCACTCTATTCTGTGATGATGTGGTCTGCCCATTCGATCAGCGAGACAAAAATGGGCGGGCTGCCAAACTTGGCGCCATAGTTGGTCAAGTCGGCTTCGGTCACGCCCCGCGCCCGGGAGCACGCACCGCAGGCATAAATCTGGACGTGCTTGGCGGTAAGTTTGTTCAGGAAATCTCCCACAGCGGGCCAGCCCACCGGAGTGACCGCATCGGCCACAACCTTCCGCATCAGCACCACCGCCTCTCCGAGCAGATAGATCTGCACCTCATGTCCCGCCTCGGCGAGCGCCAGCCCGTGCGAGAAGGGAAATGCAGCCTTGGTGGGATCATCGGAACCCCACGCGCTCTTCATTAGAATCTTGAGTTGTTTGTGGCCGGACTGCGCTTGCAAAGCGCCGGTGCCGGCGAAAAAAGGCAAGGCAGCCAATCGTGCCAGTTGGGAGAGAAATGCCCGACGTGCCATATATTCCTCCTGAGTGAGCGATCCTTTGGAAATTGGCCGTAACTGTACCTCTTTTCCGGGAGTCGAACAAGCTTCTGTCGGTCCGCACCATTTCCCTTCTAGAGTAAGGAATCCGACGAGGAACCCGGGGCGGGTAACCTGGCAGCCGGCATCTTAACCGGTGCGCGGCGTCGCTCTGGCGACCGCGAGAATCGCTCCGGCAAACAGCAGCGTGTCAAAAAAGTAGTTGATCGCTTCAACTCTGTCGGCGCTTGGGTCGGCCAGCGCCGCGATCAGAATCGGCCCATAGATGAACACGACCAGCAGCACAAGCCAGGTGCCCAGATAGGTTGCCGCCATGCGCGTTTTTTTGCCGACCAGAATGGCTGTCCCGGCAACGAGAAGAATTGCGCCCGTCAGATAGTCAATGAGCAGGCGCCCTGGAATCCACGTGGGCGTCAGTTTTTCGAGTGGGACTCCGGGAACGTTCGCTGGGTGCAGGAAATGCTGAACGCCAAAAAATATAGCGGCGAGCGCGACCAGCACCCGGCCCACGGTGATGAGCTTGCTTCCGTACCCGCGGCCATGTTCTCGCAGGGCGTTTCCCGCGAGAATTGAATTCCCGGCAAGAATCCAGCCTCCGCCCCCGAATGAGCTTTCGCGGAAGACAAACGTCCAGCCAAACCTGTCTCTGGGGCTGGCGACAACTCCCGGGATAATCATCATCGCCACAAAAGAAAACATCATGATCCCGAACAGCAGGCCGGACCAGCGCACCTGAATTTTTGTGGCAATGCTCAAAGACGCGGCCAGCAACGCGCAGCCCACGAAATACGTCCAGAACAAATGCCAGGGCATATACGAGGGCACGCCCTGCATGATGGATCGTGCGTCAGAAAAATGCTCCGCGCCGAAGACAGCCAAGGGGGCGGCGAAACACAAATTGCTCAAGGCGACGATTTTGTCGAGACCGCGGGCCTGCGCGAGATTCGTCTTCGCCGCCCACAGCGCGATCAGGAAAAGCAGGATGCCGGCGGCGCACATCGAGACCGGCGTGCGGGAGATCTCAAAAAATGCGGCGAGGAGGGTTGTGTGCATTTGTGCCAAGTATACGGGCGTCCGAAACGGAACTCTGCCCAAAGTTAGTCAGCGGGCGGTCTTGTCGGCCACTGGTCCGCGCCCTAACCTGATCTCTGGGCCCGTGGTGTAACTGGCAGCACACTAGCCTGTCCAGCTGAGAGGTGCGGGTTCAAATCCCGTCGGGTCCACAGCATTCCCTGTTTTCTGGTAGGGAATCTGCAGGGGAGTCTGAGGACAGGCCAGGCTCCCCAAGTAACCTTGACTTCCGATTTCTGAGAACCGATAATTGCTAAAGCTGGACAGGCTAGTGGCCCCGAGTTGAATTCCCGCTCGGGGTTTTGCTTTTGCGGCGCCATATAACGGTCTTGCCTGCCCTGGTGGGAATCAGCCGCCTGTCGCTTTGACCACGATCCAATCCCCCGGGCGTTGCCCTTTTTCCAGCTTCCAACCGGGTTTAAAGTCGAGCTTCCATCCATCGCCCTCCCGCAGGTTCGCACCAGCAGGCGCCGGAACTTGCGCACGCACCGGGCGTCCATTGTCGCGCACGAGCAACGCTCCATTCTCTACGCGTAGGGTTCCCCACTCATCCGTAACTTGGGCGGTGGGATAGAGCGTGATGTTGTCATCGATTGCCAGAAGAGTATTCGGATCAAAGGTATATTGCACGTCTGGACTAAGCGGGAGAATCAGCACAGGACCATCAATGAGGCGCGCGGCGGCGGCGGCAACCAATTTCTGACGCGTTGCTTCGCGATTGTTCTCCAGTGCAATGATCTCGTCTCCATCGTAAGACTGGGCGCGACGGATCGCTTCGGACTGCGGAACAGGTGAATTCTCGATGTGGTACGCAGCGGCGAGAATCTGGCTCAGATCGCTACTGGCCTGAAGCTTCGGTCGCCACGATTGCCCGCTTTGGTCAAGCAGGTATCCATAGGCGGGGCCAGTGACGTAAGCGAAGGTTCGTACGAACGAACTCCGCTCCGGGGCTAGCTGAAGCGTAACCTCGGCAAGACCCATCGCCTCACCGGTAGACTGCGAGGCCAGCATCACGCCCGTGTATTCTGCCAGGCCCTCATTCATTTCGAGTGCGCTCTCGCGCGGTCCGGAACCCGGAAAGAGAGAATGGCGATAGGCGCGAAAGTAGAGTGCGTCACCGATCGCATCCCGACGCTCCAAGCCGTTCGCCCAGAGCGCGCGTTCGAGTGCGCGGAACTCAAGCTGCAGCCAGGTGCGCCCGTCTCGCGTGTCGAGTTGGCTGTTGAGGACGTCGCCCGCCGGCTGAATTCCTAACTGCGGCTCGACGCGATGGAAGGACTCATGCGCCATTAGGCGAACCCGGTCGCGGCGGTGTTCCGGCAGGGGCCACGTCACCAGGGTCCACGTGACACCGGCCCAATTTAACGAGGTGTTGGCTACGCCCAGGTCGGGTGGAACGGTCCCGATGAAGACATCGCCTTGGGGCGTAAGTTTACCTTGGCCGTCCCGTTGGTTGGCGACGGCAAACTGGGTGTCGGGGTCGACAAACAACATCGGACCGTAGAGGGCGTGTCCCCATAAATGACCGGAGTCGCGGCCAGAAGCGGCCTTCATTTCAGCAAAATATTGGGAAGCCTGACGAAGGTCGATCGACTTCTGCTGCGCCCAGCCCTGATCTAGGCTCAGTGCTAGAAATGCGGCCGCGGCCAATTTTCTCACGAACCTCTCCATCGGAAGCTAGTTCCTCGTTCCCTGCTTCTTCTCCACTCTTGCCCATGCGTCTTTCAGAGCGACCGTGCGGTTGAAGACCGGGTTGCCTGGCTTGGCGTCGGGATCGACGCAGAAATATCCCAGGCGCTCGAACTGATAGCGAGTGCCAGCGGCGGCGTTGGCCAGCGAGGGCTCGACCTTCGCGTCGGGGATGATCTCCAACGAATTGGGGTTGAGATTGTCGAGAACGTCCTGGCCCTCTTCCACGTCGCTGGGGTTTTCCTTGAGGAACAGGTTTTCGTAAATGCGCACTTCGGCGTCGACCGCATGCGCGGCTGAAACCCAGTGGATGGTCGCCTTCACCTTGCGGCCGTCCGGCGTATTGCCGCCGCGGGTTGCCGGATCGTAGGTGCAGTGCACTTCGATGACTTCCCCCTTGTCGTCTTTCACGAGGCTGGTGCAGGTGACAAGGTAGCCATAGCGCAGGCGAACTTCGCGTCCCGGCGTGAGGCGAAAATATTTCGGCGGAGGAACTTCGCGGAAGTCGTCCTGCTCGATGTAGAGGACGCGCGAGAACGGGACTTTGCGGCTTCCGGCGGCTGCATCTTCGGGATTGTTGACCGCGTCCATTTCTTCGAGCTGATTCTCGGGATAGTTGTCGATCACAACTTTCAGCGGACGCAGGACGGCCATCACGCGCAGCACGCGCTTGTTCAAATCCTCGCGCACGAAATGTTCCAGCATGGCCAGTTCGATCGAGCCCGTAGTCTTCGAAACTCCGATGGATGCGCAGAAATTGCGGATCGCCTCCGGCGTGTAGCCGCGGCGGCGAATGCCGCTCAGCGTGGGCATGCGGGGATCGTCCCAGCCGCGCACTTTACCCTCTTGAACCAACTGCAATAACTTGCGCTTGCTCAGGAGCGTGTGGGTCAAGTTGAGGCGGTCGAACTCGATTTGCTGCGACGGAAAGATGCCAAGCTGCTGGATGAACCAGTTGTAGAGCGGGCGGTGATCTTCAAACTCCAGCGTGCACATGGAGTGCGTGACTTTTTCGAGCGAATCCGACTGGCCGTGGGCATAGTCGTACATCGGATAAATGCACCATTTGTTGCCGGTGCGGTGATGCTCGGCATGCAGGATGCGGTACATGACCGGATCGCGCATATTCAGATTCGGCGAGGCCATGTCGACCTTAGCGCGCAGCACGCGCGAGCCGTCAGGAAATTCTCCGGCCTTCATGCGTTGGAACAGATCGAGGTTTTCTTCGACTGAGCGATTGCGATGCGGGCTGTCTTTACCCGGCTCAGTCAGCGTGCCGCGGTACTTGCGAATTTCTTCGGCCGAGAGATCGTCGACGTAGGCCTTGCCGTCGCGAATCAGCTTCAGCGCCCACTCGTAGAGCTGATCGAAGTAATCCGAGGCGTAGAAGAGGCCGTCCCAGCGGAAGCCGAGCCATTGGACGTCTTCTTTGATCGACTCGACGTATTCCGTGTCTTCCTTCTCGGGATTGGTGTCGTCAAAACGCAGATTGGTATGGCCGCCGAATTCGTCGGCGAGCCCGAAATCGAGGCAGATGGCCTTGGCGTGACCGATGTGCAGGTATCCGTTGGGCTCGGGAGGGAAGCGGGTCTGCACCCTGCCGTTGTATTTGTTGCTCTTCAGATCGTCGACAAAAATGTCGCGTATGAAGTTTGAGGGGCGAGATTCAGGGGCGGCGTGTTCGCCGGTCTCGGCCTCGGTATCAGACGTTTTCATAGCTCTGATCTTACCGCAAGGAAACACTGGCGTGGGCTGCTGCTTCGCGATTAGGAGGCACTCATGGAGGGGCGGACGCCTTCGTCCGCCCGGGGACTGGCACGATTCTAAGAGGGACGCTTCCGCGGCGCTGCTCCCCGGACGGGGCGTCCGGGGCTCCATGATTTGTCTTTAGACTCCGGGCGAGACTACCTGGCCGGGAGAAGAACTGAGGGATTCTCGCTGCGCCAATTGCCGGCGGTAGTGGACATGCCGCCACCTAGTCATCTCCACTAGCGGCTTCCAGACTGGATTCACCAGGTCGTGCTTGATCAGCAGGTGCCAGAAGCGGTTGGAGCGCTTGTAGAGATACGACATCGCCAGATAGAGCGGGATGGCCTGCAGGCTTTCCGGACGGCGGCGCCAGATCGAAGCGTGGGAAAACAGGTGCTGGTAGATCCAGACATACCCATGCTCGAGCTCTTCGGGAGTCATGTGCTTGGGCTGGAAAACGGCGTGGCCGGTATCGTAGAGCGTCCAGTCGCGATGCAGGATGCGGCCTTGCGCTTCCATCTGGCGAAACAGCGGAGTGGCCGGGTAGGGCGTGAGGATGTGAAAGGTGGCGCACTCCAGTCGGTTCTCCTCAATCCATTCGGCGGTGCGGGCGAAAACGTCTTTGCGGTCGTGGTCGAAGCCGAGGACGAACGATCCGTTCACCTGGATGCCGTAGTCGTGCAGGATGCGCACGCGGCGGGCATAGTCGCTGGTCTTGGGCGTCTTTTTATGAGACGCGGCGAGATTGTCGTCGGAGAGCGACTCGAAGCCGATGAAGACGCCGGTGCATCCGGCCAGCGCCATGTGGCGGATCAGGGAGGGATCGTCGGTCACGTCAATGGTGACGGCGGCGCTCCAGATTTTATTAAGAGGCCGCAGCGCGGCGCAGAGGGAGTGCAGGTAGTCGGGACGCGAGCCGAGATTATTGTCGATGAACACCGCGTAGGGCTGGCCGTTTTCTTGAAACTCGGAAGCGATCTGTTCGGGGTGCTTCATGCGATACGGCATGCGCAGGCCGTCGGTCGAGAGATAGCAGAAGCCACAGCGGTTGTGGCATCCGCGGGTGGCGATCAGGCTGGTGGTGGTGAGAAAGCTGCGGCGGGGAAGAATCGAGCGGCGCGGGGCGGGATCGTCGCAATAGTCGTTTTCGTAGGTGGCTACGTAGCGGGGCTGCAAGGTGTTCGCCTCGATGTCGTGCAGGATGCGGGGCCAGAGTTGCACGCCGTCGCCGAGCGCGAGGGCGTCGGCGTGAGGCGCGCATTCGTCGGGACAGGAGAGAACGTGCAGGCCGCCGAAGATTACCTTCGATCCGCGGGCGCGGTACCAATCCGCGAGTTCGTACGCCCGCCGCGCGAACGTTAGATGGACGGTGATGCCGACGACCTGCGGGAGGGGCTGGAATGGGGGGCGTCCGTCGAGCAGGTTCTCGTCCCAGTATTCGACGCGCCAACGCGCCGGCGTCGTGGCGGCGAAGCTGGTCAGGGCCAGCGTGGGCGTGAGCACGTGCTTGCCGAAGCTGGCGTTCGCGTCCTTGGGATAGAACGGGTTGATCAGCAGCGCGTAGCGCCGTTCGAGGAATCCCCGGGGCTCGGCGGGATCGAGCGCCGGTGCGGTGGTCATCTCGCGGGGAATCCAGCGCTTCGGGATGGGGCGAAGGAAAGGTTCTTGAGGGTCGATCATGTAGTGTACTTTATGTTACAAAGTACATTACGTCAAGATCAAAAAGAGGCGCGGATTCACGATGCAAGATTTCGTTTCTACCCCTTCCGAAAACCCATAGTAAAATGGGGGCGTCTGGATCGGCTGGGCCCCGGTTTCTTCGTTCTCTTGGAGGCTCTTGTGAAATTCTTCACGCGTTCGATTCTGATTCTCCTCGCCTTGTACGGCCTGCTTTTCGCGGTCGGAGACCTTTACCTCGCGCGGATTGGGATTCCAATGTGGGGCGCGGTTGCCTTCGCAATCGTCTTCGTCGGCTTCCAGTATCTAATCGGTCCGTGGCTCATCGAGATGGTCGTTTCCATTCATTGGGACGATCTTTATCCCGCGCTGCCGGCACGGAACCGTGAGTTTATTGAGAATCTGTGCACGGAACGCGGACTGAAAGTTCCGCGGATCGGCGTAATTCCGAGCGGGACCCCCAACGCGTTCTCCTTCGGCCACACGCCGGGCGATTCCAGAGTGGTGGTGACCCAAGGCCTGCTCGACGTGCTCACGGTCGAGGAAGCCAATGCGGTTCTAGCCCATGAAATCGGGCACATCGAGCATTGGGACTTTGTGGTGATGACGGTCGCGGCGCTGGTTCCGCTGTTGCTGTATCAGATTTATGCCTTCACTCGAAACATCAGTAATTTTCGCGCGCTGGCCTATGGCGCCTATGTCTGCTATTGGGTGAGCCAGTTCGTCGTGCTGCTGCTCAACCGCACGCGCGAATATTTTGCCGATCACTACGCCGCCGAGGTAACGCACACACCGGACGCGCTCTCGTCAGCTCTAATCAAGATTGCCTACGGCATGGTCAGGGCGGATGGCGAATACAAAGAAGCTCTGCACCGAAAAACCGTCGATGCGCAAATGCGCCGCGAATACCGTGTTGCCGGCTCGCTGGCGGTGATGGGAATCTCGAACCTGCATTCCGGAGCCGCACTCGCTCTGAGCACAGATCCCGCCAGCGCAGCCGCGATCATGCGATGGGATCTGGTCAACCCGTGGGCCCGCCTTTACGAACTCAACTCCACCCATCCGCTGACCGCGTTGCGGGTGCGCGCCTTGAATGAGTCTGAAAGCGCTCATCAAGCGCCGCAATACCCGCTCCCGACGGATCAGCGGGTAGTCTGGGGAACATTTCCGATTCAGCTGTTGGTGTGGGGGTTGCCTTTGTTGAGCCTGGGCACTCTGGCGGCTGCGATGTGGGTGCCGGAATGGTTCCGTTATCTCGGAATCACTCTGCCGGCGGCAACCAAGCCAGTTCTTCTGATCGTCAGCGGGATCGCGTGGCTACTGAGAGTGGCCTATCGATATCGCGGCGAGTTTCAGAACGCATCGGTGGCCGGGCTCCTGGAGGACACAGAGGTATCGCAGATGCGTCCGCGGGCCGTGCGGCTCACGGGCGAGATCGTGGGACGCGGCGTGCCGGGAGTTTTCTGGAGTCCGGACCTGGTTCTCCGCGATTCGTCGGGAATGATCTTCCTGCTGTACCGCCAAACGATTCCCTTCGCGCGTCTTCTATTCGCGATCGGGTCGGCGGATTCCTTTATCGGTCAAACGGTGGAAGTGGAAGGTTGGTTCCGGCGCGGGCTAACGCCCTACGTTGAAATGTCGCGCTTGACCGGGGAAGACGGATCAGTACACCGAACCTACTCGCGCTGGGTGCAGTGCGCACTCGCAGTCGCAGCCGTTGTCGCAGGCTGGTACTGGCTGATGGGCTGAACACCGGGACGGAGATTTTACCCGCGTTCAACCAGCCTTCTGGATTGCCTGTTCGATCCGCTTAAGCGTGGTTTCGCGCCCCAGTACTTCGAGCGTCTCAAACAGAGGCGGGGCATTCTTGCGGCCGCAGACGGCGACGCGAACCGGTTGGAACATTTGTCCGGCTTTCACCCCGAGTTCCTGGGCGGCGGCGCGCAGCGCGTGATCCAGCGGGTCGTGCTTGAATTCGACATTGGCCAGGACTTCTCGCGCGCGCGTCAGGACTTTCAGCGCCATGGCGGCGTCTCCCTTTTGCGGGATGAGTTCGGCCGGATCGTACGGCGGAAGCTGGTCGACGAAGAAGAAGTCGGCCGCGGTGAGCACGTCGCGCAGCAGCTTGATGCGCTCGCGGATCAGCGGCGTGATGCGCAGCATTTTTTCTGGTGTGATGTTCAATCCGGCTTCGTGCACGATTGGCAACAGGCGCTGGCTCAGATCGTCGATGCTCAGGCCGCGAATGTGTTCGGCGTTGAGCCAGATTGCCTTCGGGTCGAATGCTTCCTCCGGAGTGGTCGCTGGCTCTTTGAAATTCACGACCGCGTTGGCGCGGTTGATTCCTTCCAGCGAAAAAGTGTCCGTCAGTTCCGAAAGGCTCATCTGCTCGCGATCGTTTTTCGGCGACCAGCCCAGCAGGCATAGAAAGTTGATGAACGCCTCGGGCAGAAAACCGGCATCGCGATAGGTGGTAACGCTCACGACCGGGCCGTGACGGCGCTTGGAAAGCTTGGTGCCGTCGGGCGCCACCAGCAGGGGAAGATGCGCGAACTGCGGTGGCTGGAAACCGGCGGCTTCGAAAATCAATACATGTTTGTACGTATTCGACAGATGGTCCTGGCCGCGAATGATATGGCTGATGCGCAAGTCCGCGTCGTCGGCACACGAGGCCAGGTGATAGGTCGGCATGCCGTCGGAGCGCAACAGGGCAAAGTCTTCGATGTCTGCGCCCGCCTTCATCTGCTCGCCGTAAACGGCGTCGGTAAAGCGCACCACCTGTCCGCCTTCACGCGGCACACGAAAACGCAGGGCAAACGGTTCTCCCGCGGCGGCGCGGCGGTCGCTCTCTTCGCGTGATAGCTCACGCATGCCGGGATTGAACAGCCATGTGCCTTGCGCGCCCGATCGTTCGCTATCGCCGGTGTGCGCAGGGGTGAAATCGCGGTAGGCCAGGCCTTTTTGAAAGATGGCCTCGGCCATTTGCCGGTGCAGTTCTCCGCGCTCGGACTGCTTGTATTCTTCATCCCAGCTCAGGCCCAGCCACTTCAATCCGTCGAAAATTGAGTTGACTGAGGCGTCGGTATTGCGTTCCACGTCGGTGTCGTCGAGGCGCAGGATCATCGTGCCGCCGTGGTGGCGGGCGTAGAGCCAGTTGAAGATGAAGGTGCGGGCGCTGCCCACATGAAGAAAGCCGGTGGGCGAAGGCGCGAAGCGGACTCTCGGTTGGGACGAAGATGAGCTGATGGATTCGTGCATTGGGGATGATAGAACGATTGCTGATCGAGCGTAGCTGGCCTGACTCTCGATGGTACGAGTAAGGCAAAAACATCGTCAAGCGGACGCGCCATAACGTATTGGCGCGCAGGCCTTTGATTCAAGAAGAATATCGAAGATGGACACTGTCCTTAAAACTTATTGTCTTCGGATGGCTGTTGTGAAAACATTGAAGCACCGTTTCCCTCCGAAACTGAGCCAGCATGAATGGCTAGGTGTCTTTCGCCGATCCTATGAACAGCGTCGTCATCACGACGGTTTTGATTCCCGGCTTTGTGTCGGTGCTGCTGTTTCTTGTCTTTTATTATCTCCACCAGCAAAGCCGGCAGCCGTACTTTCTTGCGTGGCAATGGGCCTGGGCCGCCTACTCGCTGCACCACGTGCTCGACGCTTTCCCGTCGTCGGCGGTCGCGTTTTTCGTCAGCGAGCTTTTTCTGGTCGCGATGGCGCTGTGCATCTTTGTTTCGACGCGGCTGATGCGCGCCTCGTATCGTTTTCGCTGGTACGACGCCGTCGTGGGAACATTCGGGGTCGCGCTCGCACTTCTCACCCTGCGCGGGCACCTGGTCAACGGTGTGTTCCGGCCGGATGCGCAACCCATGATTCGTTTGGGCGTGGGCCTGGCCGTCATCCTGCTCTATTGCTCCGCAGTGTTCTATGTGAACAGCCAGAGACGCGGATCGCTGGCCTTCCAGGTGCTCGCCATCTCGCTAGCGTTGTGGGCAGTGCTGCTGGCCGTGGGGCAATTGCAGAGTCCGATGGGCGAGCCGTTCGGCAGCGCCAACCGCCTGTTTGGGCCTGTACCGCAGATGCTGTTGGGCATCGCTATGGTGATGGTGCTGTTTGAGAACCAGCGCAATGCGGTGCAGGAAAACACGCTGGCGCTGTCGACGCTGGGCGTGGATCCGCGCCGGCTGCTGTTCGCCGAGGACCTGGTGCCGAACATGCGGGCCGCGCTGGAGCGCTTGCGCAGCGCTTTGCCGATGGACCGCGCCGCCATCGTGATTACCGAACGCTGGCGTGGCCTGTTGCCCTCGGTACAGCAAGGGTTTTCGCCGGAGTTCCTTGCGGCTCTGGAAAAGAGCGGAGCCGGCGACTACATCTGCGAACTAGCCTACCGGCAAAACGGAATTTTCACCATACACGATCTGGCTGAGATGACCGAACCCCTCCCGGTGGCGTCGATGGGAACCTTCGCCGCGTTCAAAAAGATTCTCGCCGAGGCGGAAGTCCGCAATCTGACCGCGGTGAATCTGCAGACGCGCGAGCACAATTTCGGGGTGATCCTGCTGCCTCACGCGGAACGGCGGGCGTTTGGATCCTCCGGCCCGCGCCTGATGGTCGGCCTTGCTCTGCAACTGGGACTCACGCTCGAAAACTACGTGGTCAGTCACGATGCGCATCGCCGCACCAAGGAGTATGAACTGCTGACCGACATCGGCAAGGCGATCAGTTCGCGCCTCGATCAGGACGAAATTCTTCGCACCATCCAGGTCGAACTGGGGCAGATCTTCGACACCAGCCATTTCTACATCGCGTTTCAGGAATCGGAACAGATTCGTTTCGAACTCGAAGTCAGAGACAATCGCGTGCTGCCCAAGCGCAGCCGCGAACTGCGGAACGCGTTTACCGAATTTGTGATCCGCAACGGCGAACCGCTGCTCATCCGCTCCGATCTGGAAAACACGCGAAAACAACTGGGCATCAGCCATGTGCCGCAACGCCCGGCGAAATGCCTGATCGCCGCGCCCATTTTTCTGGGAACCCGGTCCTCGGGCAACAAAGCATCCGGGATTATGGTGGCGATGAATCCGGACCGGGAATTCGTGTTCGAACAACGCGACCTCGACGTGCTGGTCACGGCTGCCGGGCAGGTTTCGGTGGCCGTGGAAAATGCCCGCCTGTTCGGCGATGAACTGCGCCGTTCGCGGCAACTGGCTTTCCTCAACAATGTGTCCCGCACCGCCATCTCCAGCGACGATCCGGTGCACATGCTGGGCGAGATTGCCAGCGAGATTCAGAAGAATTTCAGTTTCGATCACATCGGCGTCGGCCTGCTCGACTACGGGACCAAGGAGATCGAGATCAAGGCCGAGGCGGGTGTAACCGCGCACGCCATGGGAAGACGCATCCCGCTGGGAAACGGGATTCTGGGCCGCGTGGCGCGCACCGGTGAACGCGCCCTGGTGCAGAACGCGCTGCCCGGCAATCTCTCGGGAATTCTGCCGGATTCGCGCGCCGTGCTCTGCATCCCCATCACCTACGGCGAGTCGCTGATGGGCGTGCTTAACATTGAAAGCCGCAGCGAGAATGCGTTTGCTCCGCAGGACGTTCTGATTCTCAACACGCTGGCCGACCTGCTGGCCACGGCGCTGCACAACGCGTTCGTTTTTCAGAAACTACAGCAGCAGTCCATTACCGACGGTCTGACGGGAATCAAGACGCGGCGATTTTTCTGGGAAGCGTTGTCGGCGGAGTGGAAACGTGCCTCGCGATCGGGACGTCCGTTCTCGGTGGTGCTGATCGATCTCGACAAGTTTAAAGAAGTCAACGACACTATGGGCCACTTCGAGGGCGATCTCGTGCTGGCCCGCATCGGCCGGTTGCTCGAACAAAAGTCGCGCCAGTCGAACGTGGTGGCACGCTATGGCGGCGATGAGTTCATCGTGCTGATGCCTGACACGGGCGCGGAACAGGCGCAGGTGCTGGCCGAGCGCCTGCGCCAGTGGCTGGCCAGCGACCCCATGCTGGCCGAACACCACGTGACCGGCAGCTTCGGGGTCGCGAGTTTTCCCATGCACGGCTTCTCCATCGAAGACATCATCCGCGTGGCTGATTCGGGGATGTATGTCTCGAAGCGCTCGGGCGGAAACCGGGTGTCGACGGCGCAGGAATTCGTCGAAGGCCAGGTCTTCGCCCGCCAGCGCCAGCAGATTTCGGCGTATATCGAGGGCTTCCTGCAGCGCGAGCGCACCGGGCCCGAGCAGCTCGAGGAATTGACTTCCACCCTGCACAAGCTGTGCGGCGGCGAGCACGAGCAGGAGGAAGACTGCAACGTGCCGCTGCTGAAGGAAGCCATCGAATCGTTGAGCCGGGCCGCCGAGTCGCGCGAATTGCAGACCGCCGGCCATGGCGATCTGGTGGCGCGCTATACCGAGGTGATTGCCCGTGGCCTGGGTCTGTCGCCCGAGGAAACGGCCGATCTGGTGTATGCCGCCCGTGTGCACGACGTCGGCAAGATTTTCGTTTCGGAGCACGTCCTTAACAAGCCGGGCCCGCTCGGCGAAGATGAATTCCTGCAGGTGAGAATGCACGCCCACGTGGGCGCGGAGATTGTCGGCATCATCCCGCACGGTCAGAGGATGCGGGAGGCGATTGAACATCATCACCAGCGCTTTGACGGCTCGGGTTATCCCGATGGATTGCGGGGCGAGGAGATCCCGCTGTGGGCGCGCATCATCGGCCTCACGGATGCGTATGCCAACATGGTGACCGAGCAGTCGTTCGCTTCCGCGCGAACGCCGGAGCAGGCTCTGGATGAGCTGTCGAAAATGAGCGGCACGCGCTTCGACGGCATGCTGGTGCGCGTGCTGCTGCGCGGGCTGCGGTCGGAGCGGACGCCGTCGGGCTCGTAGCGCCGGCATCTTTTCGACTTCGCTCAGGGCAGGCTTTGCCAGCTGTAGCATGGGCGTCGCGCCCACGCTGCGGTGGCGGGGACGCCACCGCGACAGCCGCCGGGACGGCGGCGCTACTAACTCCAAGCCCTCCTCCCGCTTGCAACCGCGGGCCGGAAACTGGACACTAGTCTGATGTCCATCCCTCTTTCACTCTCCGGAAAAGTCGCTCTCATTTCTGGCGGGTCGCGCGGCATTGGCGCGGCTACAGTGCGGATGTTTGCTGCCGCCGGCTCCAAGGTTGCATTCAGTTATCGCAGCGCGCGGTCTGAGGCTGAGGCGCTGGCCAAGGAATGTGGCGCGGGCGTCTGTCACGCCCTCGCTGCCGATCTGAATAATCCTGAGGCGGCCCGGGCGCTCGTGGCCGAGACCGTGCGGCAATTCGGCCGGATCGACATTCTTGTCGCCAACCACGGCGTATGGCCCGAGCAGGACGTGCCCATCGAACGCATGAGCGATGAGCAGTGGCGCTCGACGCTGGCCGTCAATCTTGACGGAGTTTTCGGGCTGGTCAAGCACGCGGTTGGGCAAATGAAAGTTCAAATGAAAGTTCAGATGAAAGCGCAGGACCGCACCGGCGCGCCCGCCGGACATATCGTGCTGATCAGCTCCACCAGCGGGCAGCGGGGCGAGGCTTTTCATTGTGATTATTCCGCGACCAAGGGCGCTTTGATCAGTCTGACCAAGAGCCTGGCGAGCGAGTTGGCTTCCGCCGGCATTTATGTAAACTGCGTCGCCCCCGGCTGGGTCGATACGGACATGAGCGCCGGGGCCCTGGCTGATCCGAAGACGGGCGAGAAAATTCGCAGCACGATTCCGCTGGGCCGCGTGGGCACGCCTGAGGAGATTGCCGGTCCCGTGCTGTTCTTGTGCACCGAGCACGCCGGGTTTATCACGGGGGAAGTCTTCAACGTGAACGGCGGCGCGGTGCTGGTGGGATAAGCGCAAACTCAAATAGACGCTATCTAGCTATTTCGTGATGGGCCAATCTGTTAAGAGCGAGCATTCCCTCAGGGGCTAAAGCCCTGTATTTTGTCTGCTCCGTGTGGCACGGCTGAAGCCGTGCCCTTCCCAAAACCATCTACGAAATAGCGAGGGCTGCTGGTAAAAACGCCCTCCGCCGGCTGGCCTTCTCGCGGTTTTCTGCATCTAAGAGAAGAAAGGAGCTTTCACTGCCGCAGGCGGAAAGTCCACAAGAGACGCTACAATTCTGATTGCACTCGATCACTCCCTCAAGCGGAATGAAACAGTTTCTCCCGATTCTGGTTTTGGTGTGTTCGTCCTGGTCGCAGGCGGGCGAATCGCCGCGGCAGAACGCGCCTCAGGCGCCGCCGCCGGCTTCCGCGCAGGCTGGCTCCACGCCGGCCGTTTCTGCGCCCGTCACTTCTGCGCCTGCCAAGGCGGCGCCCGCCATTTCCGCGGATAAAGAAAACGCCCGCAAGGCCAAGGCCCTGATCGATCAGGCTGTTCAGGCGCTGGGCGGACAGGCCTACCTGACCATTCGCGACCGCGAGCAGCAAGGACGCAGCTACGGCTTCCATCATGGCCGGCCCAGCAGCGGAGGCGTGATTTTCTGGAGCTTCGCCGAGTACCCCGACAAAGAGCGCGTCGAACTCACCAAAGAGCGCGACGTCACCGAACTCTACGTCGGCAACAAGGGTTACGAGATCACCTACAAGGGTGTGCACACCGTCGAGAAACAAGATCTCGAGGACTACCTGCGGCGCCGCCGTTTCTCGCTCGATACCATCCTGCGCAGCTGGGTGAATGATCCTGCCGTGGTGCTGCTGTTTGAAGGATTCGCCATCGCCGCACAACATCCTTCGCAGCAGGTGACCTTGATCAACGCGCAGGACGAAAGCGTCACACTCTACTTCGACAACGATTCGCACCTTCCGGTCAAAAAAACGTTCACCTGGCGCGATCCGGTCGACCGGCAGAAAAATCTGGAAGAAGAGGTTTACGAGAACTACCGGCCGGTCTCCGGCATTATGGCGCCCTACAATGTCACCCGCTTTTTCAATGGCGATATGGCCAGCCAGCGCTTCATCAACTCGGTGACCATCAATCAGGGACTCGACCCTGCCATGTTCGACCCCAACTCCGGCTACAACCCCAACAAGCCGGCCGGGAAGCAGAACGGGAAGCACTGAAAAGTGCTCATTCGTAAAGAAGAGTAAAGAGGATGCCATGCGCCGGCAAGTGTGAATATTCAGGAAACGTCTTGTAACATACTCTTCCCCAGATAGTTACACCGTAATCCACACCCGCCTGGGAATCGCCTGCCACCACGGAGTGTGGCTTTTTTGCCACAGACAGATTTTGTAACCGTGGCGTAATCTACTGCATTCACAGAAACACTTTCTGATTCATTCTTGACCCACGAGCAGACAATCCGCTCCGCGGTGGAATGTAGTGGCGTCGGGCTGCATAGCGGCGCTCCGGTTTCCATGCGCATCCTGCCGGCAGCGTCCGGCACGGGCATCGTCTTCCGCCGCACCGATCTCGACGGATTTGAAATCGAGGCCGTCAGCCGCAACGTTGCCCGCGTCAGCTACGCCACCAGCCTGATGAAAAAGGGCGTGCTCATTTCCACCACCGAGCACGTGCTTTCGTCGTTTATCGGGATGGGGATCGATAACGCGATCGTCGAGCTCGATAACCTGGAATTGCCCATTCTCGACGGCAGCGCGCGGCCGTTTGTCGAGATGATTCGCAAGGCGGGCATCCGCAAGCAAAGGCGGGCTCGGCAGTATTTGAAGATCCGCCGCGAGTTTGAGTTGCGCGAGGGAAACAAATTCATTGCCGTGTATCCCTCGGACACCTATTCCGTTTCTTATTCGATTAATTTCCCCCATCCGCTCATCGGGAAAGAAACCTTTCAGGTGGAGCTCACCAACGGAAGTTATTTGAAGCACATCGCCGCGGCG
>Ga0209656_10000037_pt1 | contig 96046 bp, 85 predicted proteins | sample BogFormECP12_OM2_FD_188239 | JGI IMG/M metagenome (GOLD analysis project Ga0209656, IMG submission 188239) | Bog forest soil microbial communities from Calvert Island, British Columbia, Canada - ECP12_OM2 (SPAdes) (version 2) | ecosystem: Environmental > Aquatic > Freshwater > Wetlands > Bog ...
AAAGGGCAAATTCTCTGCATCTGCCACGCGCAAGTCGGGCTGATATCCCGCCTGTTCACAACGCTGACGGGCCCTCTCGATGGATGCGGCCGACAGATCTACGCCCGCAGCCTGGGCCCCGGCCTTCAACCATTCGAGATAATCGGCTCCCATGCCCACGCCGATTTCCAGCACTTTCAATCCCCGGGCACTCTGGAACTGTGCGAAGTCGAAAATAAATGGCTCGAGCGCGTAGCGGGCACGCGCGTGGGCTTCGAAATCTTCCTTGCCTTCGAGGTAGCGCGCGCCGCAGGGTTCGGCGTTCCAGAACTCGCGGACGTCGTCTTTTTGAGGTGCGATTGGATTCATGACAGGGCCATCAGGAATTCTCGAATACCAGTATAGCCGCGCTGTCGTCCGACCAAGGGTTCGCCGAACCGTGCCCCACGGGCCCAGTCAGAGTAGAATGCTGAAAGCCTCTCTGTTTCCGATGCCCAAACTGGAAGACTCAAGACAATCGCGGATCGAGCGCTCCGTGGCGCTCCTTCCCGTGACGGTGATCATTGCCGCGCGCAACGAAGCCCGTAATCTGCCGCGCTGCCTCGAATCGCTCCGCAATGTTGGGGAGATCTATGTCATCGACTCGCAAAGCACCGACGCGACGGTACAGATCGCGCACTCTTATGGCGCGCACGTCGTGCAGTTTCACTATCAGGGAGGCTGGCCCAAGAAGCGCCAGTGGGCGATGGAATCCCTGCCTCTCGCCCATGACTGGATTTTTCTTGTGGACGCGGATGAGGCCCTGACTCCGGAACTGGCCGATGAGATTCAGCGCGCCATCCAGGATCCGGACCGCGACGGCTACTACATCGCACTCCGCATGTTTTTTCTGGGCCGCGAGTTGCGCCATAGCGGCGCCAATTTCTACAAGCTTTCGCTATTCCGGCGCGGGAAAGGCCGTTTCGAATGCCGCCTCAGAGACCAGGACCAATCCATGGCCGACATGGAAGTCCACGAACACATTGTGATGGCAGGACAGAGGGAGTCAAAGGCGAAGACCGCCCGGCTCAAGCACTCTTTGCTCCATCACAACGTGGAGTCGCTTTCGCATTACATCCGCAAGCACGATGAGTACTCCAACTGGGAAGCTCGAGTGTGGCTGGCTGGGGACGCTAACGCCAAAGATCTCGCCCCGTCTTTGTTCGGATCGCAGGCCCAACGCCGCCGCTGGTTACGTAAGAAATTCTTCGCGCTACCCGGTTCGCCCATTCTGTTTTTCTTGTACAAATACATCTTCTCCATGGGCTTTCTGGATGGCGTCCCGGGCCTGATCTATTGTGGCCTGCAGGGCGTTCAGTTTTTCCAGATTAAGGCGAAGATTTACGAGTTAAAGACGCAGGCCGCTCGAAGGGAATTGAGCTAAATAAAATGTGCGGCATCAGCGGTGTGGTGAATTGCGGAGATCGGGAAACCCTGGCGCGGATGACGCACGTCCAGGCGCATCGCGGGCCCGACGATTCCGGCCTCTGGGACCGCAAGTTTCCCGATGGATCCTACATCGGCCTGGGCAGCCGCCGCCTCGCCATTCTCGATCTCTCTCCGGTCGGCCACATGCCGATGTGCAACGAAGACCGAACGGTCTGGATCACCTACAACGGCGAGATTTACAACTTCGCCGAACTCCGCCATGAACTCGAAAGCAAGGGCCACCGCTTCGCCTCCCACACCGACACCGAAGTGATCATCCATCTTTATGAGGAAGAAGGTCCCGACTGCGTAAAGCGTTTGAACGGCATGTTTGCCTTCGCGATCTGCGATCTGCGATCTGCGACGCCCATGCTCTTCGTGGCCCGCGATCACTTCGGCGTCAAGCCGTTCTATTATTTTCATGATGGCCAGCGTTTCGCATTTGCTTCGGAAATCAAGGCGCTGTTGCAGATTCCGGAAATCGAAGCGGAACTTGACCCCGCATCACTGCACCAGTATCTGACGTTCCTCTGGGTGCCCGACCCCAAGACGATGTTCCGCCGCATCCTTAAGGTGCCTGCGGGACACTACGCGACGTTGCGCAAAGGCGAGCTGACGCTCACGCAATATTGGGATCTGACTTTTCCTGCGGCGCATCAGGCTTACACGCGTTCGGAAGACGACCTGGCCGAAGAAGTTCGCGAGCGCTTCCGCCATTCTGTCGAAGCGCAGATGGTGAGCGATGTTCCCATCGGAGCTTTTCTCAGCGCGGGCCTCGATTCTTCGGGCATCGTCGCCATGATGAGCCGAGCCACGAATCAGCCGATTCGAACTTACACCATTACGTTTCCGCCCAAGTATCGTGTCGGCGAAACCACGCTCGATGATCCCGAGGTCGCGACGCGCCTGGCGCGCCACCTGGGATGCGAGAACCATCGCATCGTTGTCGAACCCGACGTGACCGATCTTTTGCCGCGCCTGATCTGGCACATGGACGAGCCCACCGCTGATCCCGCGATCATCACCGCCTACCTGGTTTGTCGCGAGGCTCGCAAGCAGGCGACCGTGCTTCTCTCTGGCGTTGGCGGAGACGAATTGTTTGCCGGATACCGCAAACACACGGCGCACTACTGGGCGCAGGCCTACGGGCGCGTTCCATCGGTTGCGCGCCGCTTGGCCGAGGCCGGTCTGGCTGCGCTGCCCAGCCTGAGAGGCACCACTCTGAAGGGACGACTCCGTCTGGCGAAGAAAATGGGGCGCAGCGCCTCGCTCGATCCTGTCGACCGCTTCATCACGAACTGCACGTATCTCGATGCGGACCAGAAGTCCGGACTCTACAGTTCTGCGATGATGGCTGAAGTTTCCGCGACGGATCCTTCTGGCCAGCACCGTGCCGCGTTCGACCGCGTCGCCGACGCCGACTTCCTGCACCAGATGCTGTATCTTGACACGAAAATTTTCATGGCCAGTCTCAACCTTACTTACAACGACAAGATGAGCATGGCATCATCGGTCGAAGTGCGGGTTCCATTCCTCGACCGGGAGCTGGCCGAATTTGTCGCCTGGAATATTCCTCCCAGCATGAAGCTGAACGGGTTCCTCCGGCCGACGACGAAATACATTTTCCGCAAAGCGATGCGCGACATTTTGCCGCGCGAAGTGTTGCAGCAACCAAAGGCTGGCTTCGCGGCTCCGGTAGACTATTGGTTGGCCCACGATCTCAAGGAAATGGTGGATGACCTGCTCTCGCCGGCGCAACTGCGCCACCGCGGCCTGTTCCAGCCGGCAGCGGTGCAGCGCTACATTGACGAGCATCGCAGTGGCCGCCAGGACTGGTCGATGCAGCTGTGGCAATTCCTGACCCTGGAATTGTGGATGCAAACATTTCTCGACGGCGGGGCACGGAAATTCGAGTCAGAGATGGCTCCCGTCGGGCAAGTGGCCACGGCATGAAACAAGTTCTCCAACACGCGCGTACGGGCGAGATCACGGTGGAGGAAGTTCCGGCGCCGCAACTTCTGCCCGGCTGCGTGCTGGTGCGAGTTGCGGCCTCGGTGGTTTCCGCGGGTACCGAGCGCGCGTCCGCCGAGTTCGCCCGAAAGAGTCTGCTGCAGAAGGCGCAGTCCCGGCCCGATCTGGTGCGGGAAGTCATCAGCAAAGTGCAGCGCGACGGAATCTTCTCGGCCATCGAGGCCGTGCGCAGCCGTCTTGACCAGCCGCAACGCCCTGGCTACAGCAGCGCGGGAACTGTCATCGCGGTCGGCGAAGGCGTCACCGATCTTCAGCCGAGTGACCGCGTCGCTTGTGCCGGTGCCGGATTCGCCGTTCATGCGGAGATCGCCTGCGTCCCCCGGTTGCTGGTGGCGCGCATTCCAGCGCGCCCGGCTGGCGACGAAGTTCCTTTCGACGAAGCCGCTTTCGCCACGCTGGGAGCAGTCGCTTTGCACGGCATACGCAACGCCGAGGCCAAGCTTGGCGACCTGGTCGCTGTGATTGGCCTGGGTCTGCTCGGACAACTCACTGTTCAACTGCTCAAAGCCGCAGGCTGCCGCGTGCTTGGCATAGACCTCGATCTGGTGCGCGCCGATCTTGCTCAGCGCATGGGCGCGGATTGCGCGACCAGTTCCGCCACATCTTTCCGCGATCTTTGCGGCGAGACATCGCGCGGTGTGGGCGTTGACTCTGTCCTGATCACCGCCGAAACATCCAGCAGCGATCCGGTCAATCTGGCCGGTGCCGTCGCACGCGATCGCGCGATCGTGGTCGCCGTAGGTACCGTTGGCATGGACATCGAGCGCAAAGCTTACTACGAAAAAGAGCTCGACTTCCGCGTCTCGCGTTCCTACGGTCCGGGCCGTCACGACGCGGCCTACGAGCAGAAAGGGCGCGACTATCCCATCGGCTACGTGCGCTGGACCGAAACCCGCAACATGGAAGCGTTCGTCCAGTTGCTCGCCGAGAAGAAAGTCGATGTGGGTGCACTGATCACGCACCGCTTCTCCATCGAGCGCGCCGAGACTGCCTACAGCTTGATTACCGGGAAATCGCGTGAGCCGTTCCTGGGAGTGGTCATTCAGTATGCGATCGACGATTCGCGCACGCTCGCGGTCGTACCTGAGCATTCTGCTACACCGCAGTCTCAGCCTGCGACCGCCACTGGCGTCAGCGTCGGCTTGCTCGGTGCCGGAGTGTTTGCCGGGGGCACGCTCGTTCCCGCAATGAAGGCGTCGCGCAGTACCACACTGGTCTCGGTGTGCGCGGCCAACGGTTCTCGGGCCCAACATGTCGAGCGCAAATTCGGTTTTCGGAATTGCACTACCGATGAAGCCCAACTCATTCATGACCCGGCTGTCAATGCCGTAGTCATCGCCACGCGTCATCACCTGCACGCGAAGCAGGTTCTGGCGGCGCTCGCAGCCGGGAAGCATGTGTTCTGCGAGAAGCCGCTCTGTCTGTCTGAAGAGGAATTGCACTCGATTGTGTCGGCGTATCTCGGGGTCCCGACCGCCGAACGTCCAACGCTGATGGTCGGATTCAACCGGCGCTTCGCGCCCATGGCGGCGCGGATGAAGTCATTCCTCGCGCCGATTTCCGAGCCACTGGCTCTGCATTATCGAATCAACGCCGGATATTTTCCCCCGGACCATTGGGTCAACGATCGCGAGCAGGGAGGCGGCCGCATTCTCGGCGAGGTCTGCCACTTTGTCGATCTTCTGATGTTTCTTGCGGCTTCCCCGATTGTCGAGGTCGAGGCACGGACCGTCGGCAATTCGGGCCGTTACAGCGGCGACAACGTGATCGTCTCGCTTCGTTTTGCTAACGGCTCCGAGGGCACAATCAGTTACCTTGCTAACGGCGACAGGGCGTTTTCCAAGGAGCGGATTGAAGTCTTCGGCGGAGGCAGCGCCGCGGTGCTCGAGGACTTTCGCCGTCTTGAACTGGTGCGCGGTGGCCGCAAAGAAATCCTCCATTCGCGCTGGCGTCAGGATAAAGGACATCGCGGCGAGTGGGCGGCGTTTGTGCAAGCTGTGCAGCGGCGGACCCAGGCGCCAATCCCGTTCGAGGAACTGGCGTGCTCTACGCTCGCAACCCTCCGCCTCGATGAATCAGCGCTCACCGGAAAGCGGCTCGCCGTGAGCGGCGCGGCGTTCCTCGCCGGCCGCAACGCAAATCTGAACGAATGACCCGATCACACCTGCAACATCATGGGAGACGCAGTTAGTTCATGCTCATCTTGGGCCTCAACATGTTTCACGCTGATGCTTCCGCGGCAATCGTGTTGGATGGCGAAGTGAAGTTCGCCATTGCCGAGGAGCGGCTGAACCGCCATAAGCACTTCGGCGGATTCCCTGCGCTCGCCGTCAAAGGCTGCCTGGACGCTGTCGGGGCGAAAATCTCTGACGTCGAACACGTAGCCGTCGGGCAGGACAGCGACGCCAACCTCGCCAAGAAGGTTCAGTACGCCCTTGCCAATCCGGCGAAGATCCTGAATTTCATTCGCTTGCGCCAGCGCAAAGAGGCTATGCGCGACGTACGCTCGCTATTGACGAAAGCGCTTGACGTCGATTCCACGCAGCTCCGTTTTCAGGAGCACCACCTCGAACACCACATTGCCCACATCGCCAGCGCCTACTACTGCTCGCCCTGGGAAAAGGCCGCGGGTTTCAGTTACGACGGTTCCGGCGACTTTGTTTCGACCATGACGGCCCGTTGCGAAGGCAACGAGATTGAAATTATCGACCGCGTGTTTCTTCCGCACTCCCTGGGCAGCGTCTACACCATGATCTGCGAATTCATCGGCTACAGCCAGTACGGCGATGAAGGCAAAGTCATGGGTCTGGCCCCCTACGGCAAAGACAGCTATCGCGACGAAATTAACAAGATCGTAGCGCCGAAGAACGGCGGCTTCCAGCTCGACTTGGGCTATTTCAAGCCGCTCGGCAGCAATCAGGGAATGCAGGTGTTACCCGAGGGTACCGTGAAGCTGGCGCGCCACTTTTCCGACCGGATGGAGAAACTGTTTGGCGAGCCGCGCCGCCCGCACACCGAGATTACTCAGCGCGACATGGACCTGGCATTCGCCCTGCAGCAGCGCTTTGAAGATATCTTCTTCCATGTGCTGAATCAGCTTCATGGCCGAGTCCCGCTGGAAGATCTCGCTATGGCCGGTGGATGCGCGCTCAACAGTGTGGCCAACGGCAAGGTGTTCGACCATACTCCGTTCCGCCGTACTTACATTCAGCCCGCGGCAGGCGACGAAGGCCTGGCCATCGGGGCCGCCCTGCACACTTACCATTCCGTGCTGCAGCAGCCTCGCCGCCACGAATTGAAACATTCTTACCTGGGTCCAGAGTTTTCCGAGTCGCGCATCCAAACGGCGCTGCAAACCGCCGGCTTGCAATACAGCAAGCTGGAACGCGATACATTACTCGACGAAGTTGCCGGCGAGATTGCGGCCGGCAACGTGATTGGCTGGTTTCAGGGGCGCATGGAGTGGGGCCCCCGCGCGCTCGGCAATCGCTCGATCGTCGCCCACCCCGGCTTGCCTAACATGAAAGATGTTCTCAACGCTCGCATCAAGCACCGCGAGTGGTTCCGTCCCTTCGCGCCGTCCATCATGGCCGATCATCAGCACGAATACTTCGAGCACGATCATCCCTCGCCCTTCATGCTGCACGTGTACAAAATTCGGCCGGAGAAGCGCAAGGAACTATGTGCGGTCAACCACGTGGACGATACCGGCCGTCTGCAGAGCGTGACTCGCGAGGAAAATCCGATGTACTACGATCTCATCGCGGCCTTCCATCGCAAGACTGGGATTCCCGTCATCCTGAACACCAGCTTCAACGAGAACGAGCCGATCGTCTGCACTCCGGAGGAAGCCATTGACTGCTTCCAACGCACCCGCATGGATGTGCTGGCGATCGGTCCGTTCCTTGTGGTCAAACCCAGGGAAAAGGAAGAGCCAGTGGCTACCGCGTCCCCGTCGAAAGAGCCGGAAAGTTTAGCCAGTTCTGGATGAACTAGAAAGGTTGCGGCCACCCTCAGTGTAGGAAAAACGCTGTACCTGCGACCACGATCCCCACAACTCCAAGCAACATTCCCAAGCCCCAGAAGATCCTTCGCCCGGAGAGGAGCGTGATCGATGTGATCACCAGTCCGACCTCAAGAAAGACTTCGGCCAGATCAAATCGATCAGCGCGATTTCTCTCGTGAGCAACTTCCGCCTCCATCTCGTGCGCCGTGTCCTCGATCCCTTTTTGCTCATCCTTATAACGTGTAGCCTCGCCGGAATACTTCTCGCGCAGCTTGGCGAGCGCGGCCGCGTCGGTGGTCGCTTCCACTGAAGTCAGGTCGACGAAAAGCTCGTCCGTATGCCTGCGGATGTTCTTGGCCTGGTAGTAAGCCCACTGATCGGAGGACTTGGCCTGAAGCACAACCTCTTCAGTGTGCGCGCGATGGCCAAGCAGCGTTACGACCGCCACCAGCACGGCCAGCACCGCCATGGTTACCGAGATCGGCGCCAGCGTGGGATCATGTTTCGCGTGTTCCGCATGTTCCTGCAATTCGTTCAGTTCTTCCGACATATCGTCACTCTCCCATGACTTTCACAATGACCCGCTTGTCCCGCTGCCCGTCGAACTCCGCATAGAAGATCCGCTGCCACGTGCCCAGATCGAGTTTACCCGCGGTAATCGGCACGATGACTTCATGATGGATCAGCAGCGCCTTCAGATGAGAATCGCCATTGTCCTCACCCGTCTCATGATGCCTGTAATCCTCGCGAAACGGCGCCAGATGCTCCAGCCACTGGTCGATGTCCTCGATCAGGCCGCTCTCATTATCGTTGACGTACACGCCTGCAGTAATGTGCATCGCCGAGACCAGCACCATGCCTTCGCGCACTCCGCTCTTGCCGACGATCTGCTCGATCTGCGGCGTGATGTGCACGTAGGCCCGATGCGTTTTGGTGTGAAACTTGAGATATTCCGTGAGGGTCTTCATTATTTCCAGAGCGAGGCCGATCGCAAATTCTACCGCAGAACCGCTGCCACTTTTCCACTCGCAATCAATGCTGCGATTCGTGCGAAATCAGCGTACATCACCCGATCTTTTTCCATCGTGGGACACACCGAACGGATCGCGGCGTGCGCGGCCTGCCCGCGCTTCGAAGTTCTCAGCGGAGCCAAAAAGTCCAGCGCCTGCGCCACGGCCATTGCCTCGATCGCGAGCACGTTTCGCGTGTTGTCGACGACGCGTTTCAGCTTGGTCGCTGCGGTCATGCCCATGGAGACGTAATCTTCCTTATTTCCTGACGTCGTAATCGAGTCGACGGACGCAGGATGGGCCAGCACTTTGTTCTCGCTCACCAGCGCCGCTGCCGTGACCTGCGGCATCATGAAGCCCGAGTTCAACCCGGCGCCCGGCGCCAGAAATGGTGGCAACCCCTCGCTGAGCGCCGGATTCACCAGCCTTTCGATCCGCCGCTCGCTGATGCCGGCCAGCGCACTTAGCGCGATCGCGAGAAAATCCAAAGCAAAAGCCAGCGGCTCGCCGTGAAAATTTCCACCCGAGATGACGTCGCCCTCAGCGTTCTCAGGATCGGTGAGGAAGACTAGCGGATTGTCGACCGCGGAATTTGCCTCGGTCTCAAATACTTCGCGGCAGTGTGCCAGGGTGTCGCGCACGGCGCCGTGGACTTGGGGGATGCAGCGCAGCGAGTAAGCGTCCTGCACGCGCCCGCAGGTGCGGTGCGACTCGCGGATCTGGCTGCCTTCCAGCATGTGCCGCAGGTTGGCTGCGGTCTTTATTTGTCCGGCGTGAGGACGTGCCTGATGAATGCGCTCGTCAAACGCCGCGTCAGTTCCTTTGAGCGCATCGCAGCAAAGTCCGCCTAGCACGTCGGCAGTGTCCACCAGTGTTTCGGACGCCAGCAGAGCCAGCGTGGCCACCGCAAGCATGGCCTGCGTGCCATTGATCAACGAGATGGTTTCCTTGGCTTCAAGTACCAGCGGCTTAATCTGCGCTCGCTTCAGACATTCCGCGCTGGGAACCCGCAGGTTTCTTTCATCGACGCACTCGCCTTCGCCGATTAGAGCCAGCGCCAAGTGCGCCAGTGGCGCAAGATCGCCGCTGGCACCCACACTGCCCTGCGACGGCACCACCGGAGTAACACCGCGATTGAGCATCTCGCAGAGAGTGTCAATGACCACCGCGCGTACTCCGGAGTGGCCTTTGGCAAGCGAGTTCGCCCGCAACAGCATCATGGCGCGAGTTTCCCCGAAGGATAGCGGTTCGCCGACGCCAACCGCATGCGAGCGCACCAAGTTGACCTGCAGTTCTCGAATCTGATCGGCGGCGATGCGCACGTCGCTCAGTTTGCCCACGCCCGTAGTGATGGCGTAGGCAACCTTGTTGCTGGCCACAATTTCATCGACGACGGCGCGCGCCTGATTGACTGCCTGTCGCGCGTCGGGCGAGAGCAGGGTCGCGCGTCGGACTTCTATGCTCGCAACTTCTCCTACCGCCTCGAGCGTGAGATCGCTTCCGTTGATGTGGAGTGCGTTCAAGAAGGTTCCCGTGAGATGTTGCTGCGTTGCTTCGAACCAGACAAAAATCCGCGAGGATTATTTCCCCATGGCCGCGCGGAACGCCGTTAAGTATTTCTCCGGCAAGGTCGCAACTTTCATGTTTGAATCGGTGACGATGTGCGTGGTCTCCCCTTCCGCTAGCAGTGCCCTACCCTCTGCCCGCAGAAGTTCATAACTGAAGACTACAACTTTCTCGCGCACTGTCTTCAGTCGCGTCCGCACTACAACTTCCTCGTCATAATAAACCGGGGCGCGGTAGCGGCATTTGACTTCGGCCACGGCGATGAAGCGCCCGTCCTCGAGTTCCATGTCGCGATAGGAAAATCCCATCTCCCGCATCAGTTCCACGCGACCCACCTCGAACCAGATCAGGTGATTCGAGTGGTAGACCACGCCCATCTGGTCGGTTTCAGCATAGCGCACGCGCAGCCGGGTTTCGTGGAAAGCATGCTGGCGGTCTGACTTCATTTTCCCGTCCACACCGGCTTGCGCTTCTCCAGAAACGAAGAAATGCCTTCACGAAAGTCTGCGGTGGTGCGGATCGCGGCATTCTCGCGTACAGCTGCGTCGATCTGGGCCTCAAGCTCCGCGCGGGCATGATCGGTGAGCAACTGCTTGGTAGCCCGCAACGACGACGAGCTGTTCTCCATCAGCAGGGCAGCCAACTCGCGCGCGCGCGCCATGAGAGTTTCCGCGGGCACAATTTCGTTGATCAACCCCAAGCGCGCGGCTTCCTCGGCGCCGAAAAGCCTGCCTGTCAGCAGAAGATCGCGAGCCTGTTTCTCGCCTACCTGTCGCAACAGAAATGTCGAAACAATCGCGGGGACGAAGCCAATGCGTACTTCGGTGTACCCGAACTTCGTCTCTGGAACCGCCAGGGTAAAGTCGCACAGCAACGCGAGTCCCGTTCCCCCGGCGATGGCTGCCCCGTTCACGGCGGCGATCGTCACTTTCGGAAACTCGTAGAGCGAACGAAACAGCTGAACCATGGTCTGCGAGTCCTGCAAGTTCTGTTCCGGTGAGCGCCCCAGCAGCGACGTCAGATTGTCCAGATCCATCCCGGAACAGAATGCCTTACCCGCCCCGGTCACAATCAGAATGATCGCTTCTGACCTCGCCACGTCGTCCAGCGCACGCAGCAGATCGTCAATCAGGTCGAAGCTGATGGCGTTGCGCTTCTCCGGACGGTTCAGCGTGATCGTGGCGACTTTGCCGTCGTACGCGAGTTGTAATGTCCTGTAGTTCATATCCGGAAACGCGCAACGGTTTGCAGATCAATCTGCCCATTGCGAACTGGAAAACTTTGCGCCGATTCCCGCCGTCGCTTTCAGCAGCGAATCCAAGGGCTTCAATGGCAGCAACGCGGCGCCTCGCTGCGTAAGTGCTTCGATCACCTTCTCTGTCGGGATGTTACCAACCAAAGCGTCCTGTGCAAAGGGACACCCACCCAGTCCCCCCAACGCCGAATCAAACCGCCGGCAGCCCGCATCGTACGCTGCCAGAATCTTCTCAACCGCCTGCTCGGGACGGCTGTGCAGGTGCACACCAATTTCGAGGTAGTCGTATTTCGCCATCACCGCGCCCACCACCTCGCCGATCTGCTGCGGCGTCGCCATGCCGACTGTGTCTGCCAGCGAGATCATCCGCAAGTTGTCCACTTCCATCAGCGAGATCGCTTCGACGACCTCATCAGGATTCCACAAGTCGCCATAAGGATTCCCGAAAGCCATCGAGATGTAGACCACCACGTCGAGCCGCGCGTCGTCAGCCTTATTCTGGATCTTCTCCAGTTCCTCGAGTGCCTGCTCGGGAGACTGGTTCTGATTCTTGCGCAGAAACGTCTCTGAAATTGAATAGGGAAACCCCAGCGTCGATACCGCCTTCGTCTCAATCGCCCGCCCCGCGCCTTTCTCGTTGACCACGATACCGATGATCTCCACATCATCCGGCGGATCGAGTTCTTTCAGCACTTCCTCCGAATCCGCCATCTGCGGCACGGCCTTCGGCGACACGAACGACACCGCGTCAATGTGCTTGAACCCAACGCTGATCAAAGCCTTCAGGTAATCCACCTTCAAGTCGGCAGGGATCATCCCTTTCAGCCCTTGCCAGGCATCGCGTGGACACTCGATCAATTTGAGGGCATCAGACATATCCGCGTTCATCCGCGTAGATCCGTGGCGAAAGGAAGTTGATCTAAGTTTGCAGCACTCCCACCTTGAATTCGGCCACGTCCGGGTTCAGCGCCGCCGCCTCCAGCGCCTGCGTGATCGCATCCCGGGTCTCAATCGGGTCAATGATCTTGTCAATCCACAGCCGGGCCGCGCCGTAGCGCGGATCGGTCTGCTCATCGTAGGTGCGCTTGACTGACTCGTACAGCTCTTTTCTTTCCTCTTCGCTCAGCTTCTTGCCTCCGCGCTCGAGTTGTTTGACTTTGATTTCAACCAGCGTTCCGGCGGCCGAATCGCCGCTCATCACCGCATACCGCGCCGTCGGCCAGGCAAACACAAAGCGCGGGTCAAACGCCTTGCCGCACATCGCGTAATGCCCGGCGCCGAACGATCCACCCACGATCACCGTGATCTTCGGCACCACCGAATTCGAAACCGCGTTCACCATCTTCGCGCCCGCCTTGATGATGCCGCTCCATTCCGCGTCGCGTCCCACCATGAATCCATTCACATCGTGGAAAAAGATCAGCGGAATCAGATTCTGATTGCAGTCCATGATGAAGCGCGCCGCCTTCTCGGCCGACTCCGTGTAGATCACGCCTCCGAACTCAATGCGCTTGTGGCCCTCGTGATCGGTCTGCTGCGCGTGCAGTTTCTGATTGGCCACAATTCCTACGGCGAACCCGCCAATGCGGCCGTAGCCGCAGATAAGAGTCTTTCCATACTCCGGCTTGTACTCGTCGAAGCGGCTGCCATCGAGCACGCGCGCCAGCACTTCTTTCATGTCATAAGGCCGTGCGGGCGACGAGTCGTAGATTCCGTAGATTTCTTCTGCGGCCAGCGCAGGCTCGACGGGCTTCTTCCGGTCCCAGGGAGAAAGCCGCCGGTATCCCCACTTCTCCACAATCGAGCGGATGCGCGCGATGCAAGCCTCGTCGTTCGGCTCGCGAAAGTCAACGGTGCCGCTGATAGCCGAGTGCATGGCCGCGCCGCCAAGTTCGTCGGCAGAAACCTTTTGTCCAATCGCGGCCTGCACCAGCGCGGGCCCAGCCAGAAACAATCCGCTGCCGTCGGTCATCAGCACGTGGTCGCACATCACCGGCAGGTAGCCGCCGCCAGCCACGCACATGCCCATGATGGCCGCGATCTGGGGAATGCCCAGTGCCGACATCACCGCGTTGTTGCGAAACACACGGCCGAAATCGTCGGTGTCGGGAAACACGTCTTCCTGCAGCGGCAAGAAAACTCCGGCGGAATCGACCAGGTAGATCGTCGGAATGCGGTTCTCGATGGCAATGTTCTGCGCCCGAATGACCTTTTTCGAGGTCATGGGAAAGAACGCCCCGGCCTTCACTGTGGCATCGTTCGCAATAATCATCACCATCCGCGTCTCAATCCGCGCCAGCCCTGTGATCACTCCCGCGGCCGGCGCGCCGCCCCATTCTTCGTACATGCCGTGCGCTGTGTACAGGCCCAGCTCAAAGAATGTCTCGGGATCCGCCAACAGCTCAATGCGTTCGCGCGCCGTCAGTCGCCCCTTGGCATGTTGATTCTCGATGGCTTTAGTTCCCCCGCCCTCACATATCTTTTCGCCTTCATTGCGAACCTGCGACATCAGGTCGGCCAGAAAACGCATGTTGGCTTCAAAGCGCGCGGAAGTAGGATCGATCTTGGTCGTCAGCACGTTCGCGGGCGCGGAGGAGTTCGCTGTGGGAGTTTCGTTGCGTTCGGCCATGGGTCGAGAAATATGGGTCGAAATGAAGATCGGACTGACTACGGTATACCACGCGGGCAGAGCCGCGCAATGCAGCCTTAATCGGGATGCGGTATTTCGGAGATTCTCTGCTGGCGCTTGCCGATGCGGCGTACGGCTTCGGCTACTGGATCGTCGGCAATCGCATCCACCAGTCCCATCCGCAGGGCCTGCGTTGCCGAGACCTTCTCGGCAGCTACAAACATTTCCAGAGCGCGTCCTTTGCCCACAAGCCGCGGCAACCGCTGGGTGCCTCCCCAGCCCGTGATCAACCCCAAGGCCGCGCCCCGATGTCCGAACACTGCCTGAGGAGACGCGATCCGATGATGGCAAGCCAGCGCTAGGTCGAGCCCGCCTCCCATGCTGTATCCGGAGATGGCCGCGTATACCGGAGCAGGGAAGTCGGCTATTGCTTCCATCAACGCCTGCCCCATCTTGGAGAACTCATAGGCGGTTGGACCGTCGAGAGCAGAAATCTCTTCCAACTCCGCACCCGCGGAAAAGAATTTGTCGCTTCCCGCAAAAATGATTGGCCGGCGCTCGCCGGCTAATCGCCGAACCGCATCCGTCAGTGACAGCACGCACTTGCGCGTAAGGCGGTTGGTGCCATCGTCCGACCACAGCCGCACGATACGCACTCCCTCATGTTCGTCAATTCGAAATAGCGATCCGGACATCTAGTGAGAATTCCAAAACTGTTGCCAAGGGCCGAAAGCTGAGCTGACGGCTGACAGCTACGAACTGCGCTCCACCCACTCCGCCAACCGGCAGCCGTCTTCCTCCAGCAGAAACGTTCCCACGCCAAAGCATTCCCCGACGATGCGATGCGACTCCGGATCGCGGGCGGCCCTTGGAATCCACTGCTGCCCCACTCGGTACTGGGAAGCGGTAAACCATTTCTGCGGCAAAACCTCCACTAATCCCGCCTGCGGGTAGAAAACAAACAACGCAAACGCCGGATCGTCGTTCGACATCGGCTTGTAGCTGGTCGGGACGATCAACTCGTCCACGGTGGCGAATTCCGCGGGCGCTTCGATCTTGTGCATGCCCGGCCCCAACGTAACCGGCACTTCGAAGTCCGCAATTGGAGCGGTCGCGGAATAAATGCGATCGGCGGACGGCTTGAACCAGCCCGCGACTTCCGCCAGGTCAAACGCCTTCAGTTGGTCAGGATCGAAGCAGGCCAGCCGAAGATTGCGCCCCTCCGGGCACCAGATGCCGACGAAATTCGGTGGCACCAGAAATGGTCGGCAGTAGGTATTGAGCGCGAGTCGAGCCTTGTCCGGTTCCTGCTCGAGGCCCAGAGTAACCAGGTGGGCAATCGGGCCCTGATCGCCATGATGGGACCAGACGAACCGCTGCCCGGCCAGCGAGCGGAAGGCGGGAAAAGTCTTCCAGTACCACGGCACCGGGCCAACAGCGTTTGAGAGGATTTCCCGGGCGCGGGAGGCGTTGATCCCAGCCATCAGCCGGCCGCCGGCACGCCCGGCCCCTTCACATGCGTGCGAATAAACTGAACGATGTCGTCCATGGCCGTGCCCGGCTGGAAAATCGCGGCTACGCCGATCTTCTTCAGCCCCTCAATATCCTGGTTCGGGATAATGCCGCCCACCACAACGATCACATCGTCCATCTTGTTCTGCCGTAGCAGGTCCATCACGCGCGGCACGATGGCGTTGTGCGCGCCGGAAAGAATCGACAGCCCGATCACCTGCACGTCTTCCTGCAGCGCCGCCGTGACAATCATCTCCGGGGTCTGCCGCAGGCCGGTGTAGATGACTTCCATGCCCGCATCCCGCAGCGCGCGGGCAATCACCTTGGCCCCGCGATCGTGCCCATCGAGCCCAGGCTTCGCCACCAGCACGCGGATCTTGAGATCGGCCATCACCAACCATTTAACCACAGAGGACACAGAGGTTCACAGAGGTCAGGCCGCGGGAGCGCGGTTTAGAGGGTTTTGTCCAAACTCCTCCACATATACCAGCAAGCTACGCTGCGGTAGGGTTCCCACGCCCGAGCAATCTTCTCCATATCTTTCGGTTTGGGCAGCTTGCGTTTCCTATAGTGTTTCTTGATCGCCACCTGCACGCCATAGTCGCCTGTCGGCAACACATTCGGACGCCGCAAGGAAAACATCAGAAACATGTGTGCGGTCCACACTCCGACGCCCTTGACCTGCGTCAGATGTTCTATGACCTCGTCATCCGGCAATTCCGGCAGTCGCCCAAAATCGAGCACACCGGCCGCCGTTTTCGCCGACAGATCTTTCAGATAGGCCGACTTCTGCTTCGAGAGCCCCACGCCTCGCAGTTGCTCGTCGCTCAGCTTGAGAATGCCCTCCGGTGTGAGCGGCTCACCCGCCAGCGCCGCAAAGCGACTGAAGATTGTCGCCGCCGCAGTGCCGTTCAATTGCTGGTAGACAATCGATTCGGCCAAGCTGGAAAACTCCGGGCGTCCAAACTCCATGCGGCATGGCCCCACGCGCTCAATGATGACGCGCAGGATCGGGTCGGACTTCTTAAGATGGTTGACGGCCTTTCGCATGCCAATACATGTACCACAAAAACATTCTATAGGCGAACAAAAAACGAATAATTGGGCCGGCTACTGTGTCCTTTTCACAGCAATCCCCATCACTTCGTATCGTCCGCCACGAATCAGTTGGTTCGCTCCGATGAACGCGCGCGCCGGATAATCGCCATGAAAGTACGTTTTGTACACGCCGTTGAACGTGTCATAGAGCTTCAGGTCGGTGCAGAAAATCTGCACTGAGACCACGTCGTCCATGCTCAACCCGGCCGACTCAACCGTCTGCTTGACCCCGTCCATCACCAGCCGCGCCTCGTCCTCGGGGCTGGCTGGCGGCATGCCCGTCTTTGCGTCCAGCCCGATATGGCCTGCGATATAGAGCGTGTTGCCCACCAGCACGCCGTCGCTGAACGGCAGAGCCTTCATATCGCCCGGTCGCGGTTTCACCATGTACTTGCGATCCGCGGCTCCCGCAATACAAAACGTAATCAACAGCAATGCCACAGCAATCCGTAGTTTCATGAATTACCTCATGACTCGATTTTCTCCCTCGGAAACGCAGGGTAGCATTCTCAGCGCAAAGCAGCCAGCAACAATCCTGCCACTCCCCCCGCCAGCACCACCCATGCCGGACTCACTTTCCATCGCAACAACACGGCGAGCGACGCTACTGCAATCGCCCACATCGTCCATCCCCGCAATGCATCCGCCCCCAGCCGGAACGTCACCCCGCTCATCAGGGCCACGGCGCATACATTCACTGAATCCAGAAACGCAGCGATCCAAGCCGACTGCCTCAGCCGGAACAGCACCGGCGCCAGCAGCGCCACATAAACAAACGACGGCAGAAAAATCGCCACCGTGGCCACGGCCGCTCCCGGCACGCCGCCCAGGATGTAGCCGATGAACGTCGCGGTCGAAAGCACCGGCCCAGGAGTGAACTGGCCAATCGCCACCGCATCCAGCAATTGCTGATGCGTCAGCCAGGCATGTTGCTGCACCAACCCCTGCTCCAGGAAGGCCAGCAGCACGTATCCGCCGCCGTAGAGCACCGCTCCCACCTTCAGGAAAAACAGGCCGATCTGGCGTAGGGATGGCCGCACCCAAACGGTCGCGGCCGACGCCACAGCGACCGCTGTAAACGAGCGCGACCAAAACGCCCCCGCCCCTCCCGCTGTACGAAAGATTCTCTGCGGGAACAAGGGCGAGAACACCAAAGCCGCAGCTGCGCGAAAGTTCGTAGCCCGTCGCGCCAGCATGCCCAGCAGCCCACCGCCAAACAGGATCGCAATCGGATTCACGCCCAGAAAGAATGCTGCCAGCGCCAACCCGCCCAAAGCAGCCAGCGCCACGCTCTTGACCGCGGTTTTTCCCAGCCGCGAGATCGCGATTCCGATCACCGCGATCACCGCCGCCTTGACTCCGCCGAGCACCGACACAGCCTGCGCCAATGCTCCGAACCGTACGTAGGCCCAGGCAAATCCCCCGGTAATCAAGGCTGCCGGCAGAATGAAACTCGCGCCCGCCGCGCACAGGCCCGGCCAACCCGCGCGCACAAATCCCACACTGATCGCCATCTCCGTGGAAGTAGGGCCGGGGATTAGGTTGGCCGCGCCCAGCAGGTCAAGAAACTGTTGCCGCGTCAGCCACTGCCGCTTGCGGACCATTTCCGTCTCCATCAGCGCGATGTGCGCCGCAGGCCCGCCGAAGCTGATCGTGCCGAGTTTGAGAAAAAGCGTTGCCAGTTCACGCAGTCGGCCCGCGCTCGCTCTGGCGTGCGGCGGGAGTACCACCACCGGCGTGCGTTCGTCGCTCACGCGGCCTTGTGTTCACCCTGGCGAAAGTTCTCGATCAGATGTTCGGAGGTGCGCAGCGAGAACGTCAGAATGCTGATGGTGGTGGTCTTGTCCGTGCAATTCAGAAACACGCTGGCGTCGCACACATACAAGTTCGGCACATCGTGGGTCTGCCCAAAGCGGTTGGTCACAAAATTCTTCGGATCATTTCCCATCCGGCACGTGCCAGTTTCATGTAGGCTCCAGCCCGGAATCTCCGGCGCGTCTCCCGACCCTTCGAGTACACCGCCCGCCGCGCGCAGCACTTCTGCGCACACCTGCTTGGAGTGCTCCCACATCTTTAGGACGTTTTCGTCCCACTCGAAATGCATGCGAGCCACAGGGATTCCGTATGGATCTTTCACCTCCGGATCGAGGTCCATAAAGTTCGTATCCGAGCGCAGCGACGGAGCCTGAATCCCGAAGCTGACGGGCGAAGGGTACCGCCGCTTGATCTCGCGCTTGAACGACGATCCGAAACCGTCGAGGTCCGTAGCAAATCCCGGAAATTCCTCGCATCCGCCGTCGGGATAGACCGAATAGCCGCGAATGAATTTTTCTTCGTGCGGATCTTTCAGATTCTGCCAGCGCGGCATCCACGCAATCGTGCTGTCGCCCACGTGATCCGGGAAACTGGGCTGGCCAACCAGTTGCGGCAGATATCCCCGCGCCGATTCGCCATAAAGATGATCGCAGAGATTGCGCCCCAACTGCCCGCTGGAATTGGCAATTCCATTGGGCCAGTGCCGCGACTTCGAATTCAGCATGATGCGCGACGATTCTATGCACCCCGCAGCCACCACTACCGCGCGCCCGTACACTTCGACTTCCTGCTTGGTCTTGCGGTCAATGTAAACTACACCCGCGGCGTGCCCGTTCTCGTCTACCAGAACGTTTTTTGCCAGTGCGTTAGTGCGCAATTCCAGGTTCTTCGTTGCCTCCGCCTTCGGCAACAGAAAATATGGCGTCGAAAAAAATGCCCCCACATCGCAGCCCGTCGTGCATTCTCCGCAGAAATGGCACGCCGGATGCCCCTCATGCGGTTGGGTAAGCTGCGCGCAACGGTCCGGTAGGTACGGCACGCCAACCTTGTTGCATCCCGCCTGCAGAATAAAATCGAGGCAGCGAAACTTGAAGGGCGGCAAGTACGAGCCATCCGGATTACTCGGCCGGTTCTGCACCGTGCTGGCCACGCCGATCATTTTCTCCACGCGCGTGTAGAACGGACTGATCTCTTCATGTGTGATGGGCCAGTCCACGTCATAGCCATCGAGCGAGGCCGCCTTGAAGTCGAGGTCCCCGAAGCGCGCCGAACTGCGTCCCCAGAAATTTGTCTTACCCCCGACGGCATTGCAGCGCGGCCACATCCACTTTGTGCCCGGCGCCACCGTGAACGGAATCTCGTGGTCCCACGCCGCCTTGGTGTACTCGTTGTCCATGTATCCGTAGGACTCGCCGCGCCGCTGGGGATCGTCGAGTCCGCGAAACTTCATGTCCCACGGCATGCGGTGATAGCGGAAATCCTTTTCCGGATCCAGCCTGCGCCCCGCGTTTAGAGCGCATACTTTCAGTCCCGCTTCGCACAGCGTCTTGATCGCCATGCCGCCGCCTGCGCCAGTTCCAATCACGATCACATCGTAGGTTTGCTTGGCCATGGTTTTCTTGGGTCTCTACTGTTATCAGGAATGAGACTGCGAAAGATGCGCGTGTTCCGGATCGCCCTTGTGCGGACATTCCGGCGATTCGGCGTAAAATTTCAGAGCCGGATTGTCCAGTTCTTTGAACCCGATCTCGCTGGTATAGAAGCCGGTCACCGTGTACTCGCGCATCAGGCGGAAGAACTGCACGCCCGTCTCCAGGCCCGGCTGCGCTTTGTCTTTGAACCCCAGTGGTTCGAGCAGGGAAGTCTGCTGTGCCGGCGTGAGCTCCACAAATCGCTTCCCGTTCGCCTCTTCAGCATGCGCGTTCAGCCACGAGAGTCCCATGCGAAACGAATATTGCGGTTCGGGATCGTTGGCCACTATGAAATCAATAAACTCCGCGACTCCCGCTTCTTTCGCGCCCGGAGTGCCGTCGCTCGGGATGATAATCTCCGTGAGGCGTTCGACCATGGCATACTCGGCCGCCGTGAAAAATTGCGGACGATACACGGCAGGCTTAATCTGCAAGGCCGCGTTGCCGATATGCCCGCAGGCGAATCCCCACTTGCTGAATCCTGGAAACTGCGCCGCCGCCGCGGCCGTCCCCAGAATTCGCAACAGCGCCCGCCGCTGAATTCCCTGTCCTGCCATAGTTCTCCCCAACAGATTGTCATTCCGAGCGAAGCGAGGAATCGGTTGCCCTCGCTTACGAAAGGAACTTCACGGTTTCTTCGACCAGTTCCGCCGTCGGCTTATAAGGATCGCCCGGCGCATCGTACTCGATCGAACAGTATCCCTGGTACCCGTGTTTTTTCAGAATCCCAAACACCTTCGCCAGGTCGACGTGCGAGGCTTTGCCGTTCTCATCGACCTCGCCATCCTTCACATGGCAAATCCCATAGGCATGCGCAAACATCGCCTCCATCGCCCGGTTCTGAAATTCTTCATCGTGAGCAGCCAGCGAGTTGCCAAAATCCGGCAACGCCCGCAGCCAGGGGCTGTTCACTTTCTCCAGCACCTGCACGATGAAAAACGGATCTTCGCTTACCGGATTATCGTTCTCCAGATGAACCACAACATTCTTTTTCGCCGCATACTCGGCCACACGTGCGAGTGTGTCCGCCGCTCGGCCCACATCCGGCTTGGAGTCCTTGGCGCCGTCAATGTGGGTGCGAATGCTGGGCGAACCGAGCGCTGCCCCGACGTCAATCCACTGCTTGCTACCGGTAACGGCCCTCTCGCGCTCGGCCGCGTCCATCGCATACTGGCTGTGACCGGCGTCGACGGCGATATCGACCACAGCAGAGCGAGCTTTCTCCACCGCGGCGCGAAGCTGCTCGAGATATTTCGGATCCGTCGAAGGAAAGACCGGGCTCCAGGGCTCAATCTTGTGAACGCTGAATTTCTCGGCGACGTGAGCCGCGAAGTCTTTCAATTCGATTTGCTGCGATGCTGGCATCGTGCTGGGAGTCTTGCCGTCCCACCCCTTCCATCCCACGATGAACTCGCGAAAGGGATACGCCGCCACGGCCACCCGGTCCCGCGGGGCGGCAGGGAACTGCACCGAGGGTGTGGAATTGCCCGCCGCCTGCGCCAACTGAGGGAGCAGCCAAGCCGCAGCGGTCGCACTCGCGCACTGCGCAAGAAATTGTCTTCGATTGGTCGGGTTCATGCGCGCCAGTGTACCAGAGAAGTTCAACTGCGGTATGTGGCTGAAAGCTGACGTCTGCAAAACCAGAACCTGAAGGCCGAGAGCCGATGGCCGAAGGCCGAAGGCCCCTGGCATGTTCTTCGAACCCACCGTGTAGTGGTAGACTTTCCGCTATGGCTGCGAAGAAGAAGGCTAAGAAAAAGACAAAGACTCCGGTGAACAAAACCAGAGCACCGAGACGAACTCCGAAAAAGTCGGCGAAGAAGAAATCGTCGCCGAAAAAGATGGTCACCAAACCGGCTGCCAAGCCTGCCGCAAGAATCAGCCGAGCGCCCAAGAAACGGATTCGTCCGAAAGAGCAGATGCTCGATCTCGCATATTCCGAGTCACCAACGGCGCGGACGCTTTCTGGATCAGATTCACAGGGCTTGTCTCAGGCCGAGAGCGCGGATTCGGAAAGCGTTAGTGAACTCTTCGACGAGGGCAATGCGTTCGAGGCGGGTGTGGTGGAAGGCGTGGAACAGGCGGACGATGCCGACGAAAAAGGAGTTCGAACCCGCGAGGTTCCTGAAGACGACGTGCCGGAAGAGTATCTCGATAAGGATTAGGCAGGGAACACGGACAGTAGCCTTACAAGGTCCGTAGTTCTTTGCAACGCGAACTTTTCCTTCGACGGCCAGTACTTCTCCTTCCTCAGGCCCTACGGGCACGCGCAACTAGCTTTCCCGCCCAAAATCTCATATAGTACCCCCCTAGGGTACCTGTCAAGTAAGAATTGCAAGGGAAACTAAGAACAACATGAAGGGCAAACTCCCGGAGATATCGAAGGAAAAACAAAAGCTGCTTTCTCGCATCAAGCGCCTCGCGGGACAGATTACCGCGGTCGAGCACTCGGTAACTGACGGGGACGAATGCGCAGATATCCTAATGCTCCTGGCGGCGATTCGCGGTGGTATCAACAGCCTGATGGCGGAGATTCTGGAAGACCACATCCGGTTGCACATTACCCATCCGGATCGCGGGACAGAATCGAACGAAGAGTTGACCGAAGATCTGATTGGGCTGGTGCGTGCGTATCTGAAGTAAACGCAGGACTGCTGATTAAACGCTCACCTGACCACCGTCGACCGATCCAGACTAATCAGCCACTTCTTCTTCAGATGGCTCAAGAGCCGGGTCAGGGTTTCCCGCGACGACCCAATGCGCTGTGCCGTTTTCTTCGTGGGTCATGGGGAATACTTGCGCATGTCGTGTGCCAGGCCAAGAGCATGACTTAGGCCGGAAGAACTTTCTTTGTTTGGAATAAGTTCGAAACAGAAAAGCAAATGCCTGTTCCGGGACCCGCCGAACTCTCGGCAAAGCTGCCGATTAGCCGTCAGGCCCGCGGATCGGGAAAGGAAAGCCCCGTTTGTGGTGTATGTTCCTCAGTCTCCTCAGCTGGCCGCTTGTCCTTCGTAAGCAACGCTAAAGACCACCCGTTGCGGACTTCAGCGATCTCAAAATCCGAGATTTTGATTTTCTTATCGCTCAAGTTTGGTCCGCCGCCTTCCGATAGTCCCTATCGGAGGCCGACAAATGAGACTCATCCTGATCCTTTTGCTGTCGGCATTCTGCACGGCCCAGAGCGTCATCACCGTCCTCGAAGGCGGAACCACCTTGTCGGAGGCTCCCTATCCTGCGCCAAAGCTGACGGAAACACGTGGCTTTCTTTCTTTACTACCTCATCCGTTCGTCGAAGGAGGACTGAATACTAACGGTGATGGTTACCAACCGTTTGCTGGTAATTTGGGTGCTGGTCTTGACATGGAAACGAGTCATTTCATCCTAAACGCCGAGGGGTTTTACGACTTTATGAGGAAGACTAACGATAACGACCAAGTTGTTGGCGAGAAAGGTCGTGTTAGATCAGTGAATGGAGTAGTGTTCTACAGGTTCCGCTCTGGGGCTTCCTGGTTTGTGGGCGGTGGAGCAGGATGGAAAGAAGCATCGATGACAACGTACATGAAGTCTAGTTGGACCCCCCAACTTGGAGTCGGACATGATTTCGCGAGTGAAAAAGAATCGTGGCGCTTCCAAGCGTTGTATCTACGTGACGAAAACGAGGTTGTGCGCTATCCATCACTTGTTCAGTTTACACCGGGGCCCGGACAATTAGGATTGTCACGTACCTGTAGTCTGTGCGGTAACCGCGTGCAAGGCATCGCAGTCTCATCATGGTATCCTAGCCCCAGTACGTCGCATCATTTCTTTGTACACTGGATGCTAACTCCTATCTGGTTTCACGAGACGGTCACGGATCCGTATAATCTGCCACTGACACAAAGCCAGAAAAGCCAGCGCGCCGCGACCGGGTCCTTTGACGTAGACTTCATATATTTGTTCTAGCAGGCTATAGAAGCTTCGAACAAAACCCTCTCATCGGCCTTGACGGCCAACCCCTTTGCTCCGAGTTGGGCATGTTCAATCCCTTGGCTCCCGTCTAAACCGATACGAATTCTAAACCGGCTTGGGCATCCAGACAGGTGTTTCTCGCCATGACTTTGCACCTAGATTTGACAAATGCAAGAACGCTAAAGGACAACGACTCATACGCATGTCTGGAATTGATTTTTATTTCTTCTGTATATGGAGCGTCGCGCAGATGCCGTTCATCTACAAGTGGGTGGCGGCGATGCCGGACGTGCATTGGGGCATCGGTGCAACCGTGGGCAGCGTGATTCCTAACCGTTGGTTAGATCTCACCAACGTGAGCATTCTTGAACAGTCCTTGCGTTTCTAGAAATCTACACTCTTGGTTTAGGGGATCAGGAGATCGATTATGTTGCCGCCACAAGAACCGGTGCTCGAGGAACCGAGTCCCGTACCCGCGGAACACCGTGCCCATCATCTGCCGCTTCGCTCGATGCGAACGGCCCAGTCAATGGAGTTTACGAAACGGCCCAAAATTCTGTTGGTCGACGACGACGATGACGAACGTCTTCTGACACGAAGGTCGCTGGAGACACAACACTGTGAGGTAGTCTCCGCGCGGAGTGTCACCGAAGCTCTCAAGCAGATCGCTGCGCAAAGCTTCGACGTTCTTATCACCGATCTTCACATGCCGGAGCCTGGGGATGGCTTGGCGGTAGTAACCGCAATGCGTCACAGTCAACCCGAATCGCTGACCCTGGTGGTCAGCGATTATCCTGACGTGCAAAAAGCGATGAATGCCATTCTTCTGCAGGCAGATGAAGTTCTGGTGAAGCCTTTCGACGCGAAACAACTTGCCGGGCTCATGGACCAAGAAAGGCTAACATCTCTACCTTCTCTGCGACCCGTCAAGGAAGGTGTGGCCTCCATTCTAGATCGCGACTGCGCTATCCTGACGCAACGATGGCTGGCACGAGTAGAACAAGTAGAGGAACTGGCGGCAATTCCGCTTGCCGCAAGCGAGCGAGTGAGGTTTCTTCCAGAAACGATAAGAAGCATTACCGCACGGCTGCGCGGCACGCGCGAAATAGAACCTATTGACCGTCCCACTGATTTCCCCACCGCGGCGGCGGTGGTCCACGGACACTGCCGCTATCGCCAGGGCTACACCGTACCTATGCTCGTACAGGAGTCCAGACTCCTGCAGGTGAGCATTTTCGAGACGATTCAACGCAACTTGTCGACCGTGGATTTCACCTCAGTGCTGCCCGACATCATGATTATCGCGGACGAGGTGGACTCCCAGTTAAAACAAGCCATCGGCACCTTTCTGACAGTGCAGCGGGAAGAGGTAGCCTTGGCGTCCGCAGTAATCGAGAAGGCGCCAGTTTCTGCCCAAGCAAATTGACGAGTCGGTGCTGACAGCAATCATGAAAAGAAATAGGCGAATCACACATTCCGGCTTTCAGTCAGTAAAGGAAGGACAATAATGGGCGACAAAATTCTTTTCGTAGCCGACGATCCGGGGTGTGTGATCAGCTCTGAGGCGATATTGCAGAAACACTTTGAAGTGGATACTGCTCCGGGGGCAGAAGAAGGATTAACGGCGATTCGAGATCGCGGTCCCTACGCTGTCGTGATTTCTGACATGCGGATGCCCGGTATGAACGGGACACAGTTCCTCGCTCGAGTCCGCGAGACAGCGCCAGACACCGTAAGAATGATGGTTGCCGGATACTCGGACATCAATGCGATAGCGGACGCCGTCAACGGGGGACAGTTATTCCGGCTTCTGGTCAAGCCTTGTGAGCCCGAGGCGTTATCTGCGGCGGTGTCGTCTGGGTTGGCCCAATATCGCCTTGCTGCCGCTAAGACGGATCTGCTGGACAATACTCTGATGGGCAGCATTAAGATCCTCTCCGACATCTTATGTGTTGCAAGTCCCGAGGCATTCGACAAATCTATCCGTATAATGCGATGCGTCAGCCATGTGACTTCCAAGGTCCACCTTTTTCACTCGTGGTGTTTTGGCGCGGCCGCCATGCTTTCGCAGTTGGGGTGTATTACGCTCGACCAACAGGTAGTCCGTGCCGCTTTTAGGGGCACTCATCTCTCAGCCGAAGATCGAACTCGCTTTGAAGCCCACCCTGGCGCAGCAAGAGACATCCTGGCAACGGTTCGGCGCTTAGAACCAGTCGCCTGGATGATCGCCCAGCAGTTGAACTCCGGAATCCCACAGAATCCTGCGCACACTACGGAGTTGCCGGCCGAGGCCTTAGTCTTCGGAGCCAGGATGCTCAGGGTTGCGGTCGCTTTTGACAATCTGAGAATGAGCGGAATACCCACCGACGAAGCCGTGATCCGGCTTCGGTACCGTTCCGATTTCGACCGGCGAATAGTCGACGCCTTAGCTGACATGACCTTTGATCAGTCGAAAGCCCAATTGCGTAAAGTTTCGATTTCGTCCCTCCCCATCGGGGCCATCTTGCAGCAGGACGTAAGGAATCGCGCGGGAGTATTGGTGGTTGCAAAGGGACAAGAAGTGACCAATTCCTTACGGGATAAGTTGGAACACTTTTCAACGAAGCGATCGATTGACAACGCCGTTCTCGCGTTCATGTCCCCATAGGCCGCGTGGTTCGGGCGCGCTTTCTCCGATTCTCACTCTCTTAGTACTCCCCGCAACGCTCAAACAACTGCAATTCCCAAAATCGAAAGAATCCGAAAAGAGAATTTGTTTTCGCCCGCGTTGGCGCTGGGAGCGCTATGGAATAGTTTACTGTCCGTTGTTTGCCGATACTAGACAGTGACTGAGGGCCACAGCGAGGACAGGCATTGGTAAAACGAATCCCGACTCCAAACAGCAAATCCGTCTTCCGTCTCCACACCTTTCTGTCAACGACCGGAAGAGGTAGGTTCATCGAGTCTTTTGCGAAAGGCTCAACGATCTTCACTCAAGGCGACAAAGCGGATGGGCTATTCTTTATTCAGTCGGGAAAAGTACAGCTCAGTATCGTATCGAATGGAGGCAAAGAAGCGACCCTTGGCATTTTAAGTTCCGGTGAATGTTTTGGAGAAGGTGGCCTTGCCGGTCAACTTCTACGTGTGTCATCTGCAATTGCGGTTACCAAGAACTGCGTCCTTTTGCGCGTCAATAATGACGCCATGACTGCGGCTATGGATCAAGAGCCAGTATTGTCGGCGTGGTTTATCAAGCTGTTGCTGAAACGAAATATTCGGTATCAGGACGATTTGGTAGATCAACTGTTTAACTCCAGCGAAAGACGGCTGGCCCGAGTGTTACTGTTGATGGCACAATTCGGCGAGGAAGGCGTGTCGGAAATGACGGTTCCTCGACTAAGTCAAGAAACCCTGGCAGAAATGGTAGGGACTACACGTTCACGGGTAAGTTTCTTTATGAACCGGTTCAGGAAGCTTGGCTTCATCGATTACAACTTGGGAGATACATTACACATTTACAGCTCACTGTTGAAGGTCGTTCTTAATGATGACGAGGCGGCCCCTTCGGCTGGCAAGACGGGACTCTTCTTCCACAAGGGTCAGGGACCGCCTACAAAACCGAATGGAACCCTGGAAGCTGATGGCGCAAGAAGTGCCGTCCCTTCCTTCATCTGCTGAGCTGTAGCGCGGTGACCGGCGGTTGGCTACCGGGTCAGCCACACATTCAATAAGATTTGTTTATTTGTAGGATCGCCTTTGCGGTGTGCTTGTGTGCGCGGTGTAATGCGAAGGTATCGTCGCGTGTTACACAGGGAAATGCACTGCAGTGAGTAAGGTTATGTTTGTCTAAGCTGTATAAAAGTAAACAGTCATGGAGGCCGCTCAAGGCTAGTCTGGGGTGGTAGTAAGCAGACCTTACGAGAGGACAAAGGTATGATTAACACAAGTTCGATTGCCACAGGTGCGGCCGTAGATTCTCCTTATACCTCAGTTCAAGCGTGGGAAGTCCACCGACTCCAACAACAGGGCGAGACTCCATCCGCGATCGCCGCCATTCTCGGCTTATCGACAGCGGCGGTTGATAACTATTTAGGCATATCGCCTTCGGCCGCCGGATCGGTTCCAAATGCGGCACTAAACCCGGCACCGGCGCAACCGCCAGGAATATCGATCTTCGCCTGAGTACTGCGGGTCGTGGAACAGTCGTCTGCTCGTCAACCATCGAGGATCTCGGTTAGCCTGGAGACTGTGTCTCCCTTTGTATTTGCGTCGCCGATTCTAACGACAATATTGCTTGCCCATGACTGCTTAGTTGTGAGGGCTCAACAGAGTCGGCAATTAAGGACGCAACTTCCACGGTATTCGCAACCTTCAGGGCCGCTTTTGCGGCATCTGGATTGGAACGAAGCATATCCGCGATTGTCCGCCCCATATCAATCGAGTCGTATTCGTCCGCCATTCCGCTCTCCTTTCGTCGATTCACCGAGTGAGCCAGCGTTTCAGTGAGTGTCTAACTCCGTTTCATGGCGTTGTCGTGAACTCAACGTGGCGCCGCATTGGTCCACCGCGGCGCAGTTGAAACGTGGTCTTGGCCCGTTCATTTGCCAGCATTCACCACAAAATCTCCAGCTTCAGAACATTGTACCGTTGACTTTTATTTGTCGGTTCCGGTGCTCCAACGTTTGGAGGGCCGAGGGATGCAGTGAGAGCTATGGGGAAACAGTTGCTGATGAATCAATTCTTAGGAACTTCCTTCGAATCTCTGCTGCCCGTACGGGTGTTAGCACGGCGTTCGCCAAACGAATGCGCTTAGACTTATCTTTGTGGCCCTCGGGCCCATAGATTCGCCGGGATGGATCGAGAAAAAAACAACCTGGTTCCTATCGCCCCTCCGCCTTGGCGAGGGATGATTTCTTGGAGTCTCGTCAAAGTCCGAAAAACCAATCACTCCGATTCGCTGGCAACCAAGTCCTCCTACAAGAAGGATGGCAAGTACATCTCGCACACCGAGTGGCACCGTTGCGTCGTCTTCGGCAAGAGTCAGGGATGGTCTGGTGCAACCCGGTCATGAAACGGCTGGCGAAAAAATACGGCGTGCTTCGGCAGAAGGATTAAGATGCTGAGTGGCAAGACTGTCGGCACTATGAGATTTTACTGGCTCATTATCAGCACGCTCGCAGTGTGGCGGGTCACGCATCTCCTGTCGGCAGAGGATGGCCCCTGGGATATCGCTGTCCGTATCCGAAAAGAAATGGGCAACCGCTTTGGGGGACGGTTGCTTGATTGCTTCTATTGTTTGAGCATCTGGGTTGCGGCCCCGTTTGCCTATTTCGTCGGCGAATCGGTTCGCGAGCGCTTCTATTTGTGGCTGGCTTTTTCGGGCGGCGCTATACTGCTTGATCGAGTCACGTCGAGAGAGGCGCCTTTACCTTATATAGAGGAAGGAGAAGAAACCGATGCCATGCTGCGGAAAAGCGAGAAACCCGGTGCCGATAACCTCTCTCGGAGGTAGAAAGAATTCGACTACGATCGCAACGCCGACCCAGGTGAAGACAGGAGCGGCTCCGGCGCAATGGGTCTACTTCAAGTACTTCGGAACCACAGGAATCAGCGTTAAATGTCCGGCTTCTTCTCGCGTCTATCGCTTTGCTCCCAATGGCGGTCCCATTGCGGTTGATCCGAGAGATGCGCCATCTCTCGCACGTGTGCTAAACCTGCGCCCGGTTCGCCACTCCTGAAGCAATAATAGTGCGTTCCTCTGCAGTCTGCGCCGATTGCCGGCTATACCGTAACAGCGGGCAAGAGTTCGGAGAGATTATCCGGAGTAGCGTCCTGCATCGCTGCCGTGTTCTGATTATGGAACAGGAAATCATTTTTGGTTGACACAAGCCGGGTCGTCACTATACTGCCATGGCAAGAACGGCCTTACTGGGGTAAACCGGGGAAAAGTCGCAACGATCAAGTCGTCAAGAAGCGATCAGCGAGAAGCGTGAATTTCCACTGAAACGGCGACGCGCCCGGCGACACTAACGTTGTTGAAGAATCTTTCATCGGCCTCAGAGAGTGCTCGGGAGACGGGGTGGATCTCGCTCCACCGTCTGGAAGGAGGGGCCTTTGGCTCGGGGCGCCCTTATCATCGAGTACGGATCGTCACCGCTGGGGACCACGCCGGACCTGGGCGGAGAACTGGCCGTCTGTCGTCGCCGCCAGTGGGGGACATTCCTCTCGCACGAGTTGATCGTCGGCGACGAAAACCTGCTGGTGGCGAACGCAGTACCGTGGAGCGCGGCGGCGGTGCAATTCTTTCAATGGCTGCGGCAACATCCCATCGGGGTTCCGACGCTTGCCATTCTTCCCGGCGAAAATAGCGATCTGCTGCAGATTGCCACCGAGGTGGTCGATGATTTTCTGCTGTCCCCGGTGCGGGGCGAGGAATTGCAGCGTCGCGTGGCCCGATTAGTCGGCCGGCCGTCTGCCACCGTGGAGGCGGCCAGTGCATCCTTGATCGCAGAGTTGAGCCTGCAACAGATGGTGGGCAAGGATCCAAATTTTCTGCGAGTGTTGGCGGAAGCGGGCTCGTTCGCCGCCGGAGATGCCCCGGTCCTGCTCACAGGAGAAACCGGGACCGGAAAAGAACTTTGCGCCCGGATCGTTCACTGGATGAGCAAACGGCGGCAGGGACCGTTTATCCCGGTCGAGTGCGGAGCTCTGCCCGAGCACCTCTTTGAAAACGAGCTGTTCGGCCACGCCCGCGGAGCTTTCACTGATGCGCATACCGATCAGAATGGACTGGTTGCGCTGGCGGAGGGGGGGACGCTTTTTCTGGATGAGGTGGACGGGTTCTCTCCCGCCATTCAAGGTAAGGTCCTGCGCCTGCTGCAGGAGAGGACCTACCGGCCTCTTGGCTCCGAGCACTTTCGCAGCACGAACGTCAGAATCATCGCCGCCACGAATAGCAATCTGGAAAAGCTGGTGTGCGAAAAACACTTCCGCGAGGATTTGTTTTACCGCCTGAACGTGCTGCGCGTACACCTGCCCCCGCTGCGTCAGCGACCGGGGGACGTCGCGCTGCTGGCCCGGCACTTCGTCGAAGAGATCTGCAGTACGGAGGGGATGCCCAGGAAGGTGTTTTCCCCAGCTTCGATTCGCAAGCTGGAAGAGCACGATTGGCCGGGAAACGTGCGCGAACTCTACAACACGGTGCAGCGCGCAGCCTTCGCCGCACCGGGGACGCAGATCGCCAGCGCCCACATCAACTTCTCCCGATTCCAGAGTGTGGGGGAAAGTCCGTCCACGAACCAGGCAGAGGATTTTCGCAGCGCCAAGTCGGTGGCCATCCAGAAGTTCGAACGCGGCTACGTGGAGCGTCTGCTGGAAAAATACGCCGGCAATGTGACTCAGGCCGCACGAGAAGCAGGCAAGGATCGGCGGGCATTTGGGCGCCTGGTGAAAAAATACGGTGTGCGCCAGGCATCTTAGCGAATTCATTTTGGCGGGTTGCCGGAGTACCCGCCCCGGGTCGATTTAGTCCCACACAAAGTAACTGCTTCTCCTCTGCGTAGTTATAAAGCGCCGTTGATTCTATGCGGACTCTGTACATGGCCCTCCAAGTCCCTCCCCTCTGAGGAAAACTTCTTCCCTCGGACGGTAAAGCATGTGGATGCAACGAAGCTCGAAGCGCGTTCATTGGCAGGCCAGTTGCGATAGGAAGTGTGTGAGGGCCAGCCTTCACTTGCCGTTAAACAGTGGAAAGTCGCAGCAAGAAGTGGCGGGCGAAATCCTCAGCTACTTTCTCCGCAACCCAGAAGCGGCGGACAATCTGGTTGGCATCGCACGCTGGCGCCTGCTGGAAGAGGCGGTGCATCGCAGCGTAGCGGCGACGGAGAACGCGCTGCGCTGGCTGATCGCTCAGGGCTACTTAACCGAAGTACCCGTCCGGGGAAATGAACACATTTTTCAGTTGAACCCGGAGAAACGGGAAGAGGCGGAACTGTTCCTGAAAGACATAGAGGGGCCGGCGACAGAAAGCAAAGAGTGAGTCACGGCTCCGGCAAAAGCACAGCAAAGGAGATTGCCTTACATGCCCATCACACCGACCTATCCTGGCGTGTATATCGAGGAGATCCCGAGTGGCGTCCACACGATAACCGGTGTCGCCACCTCGATTACCGCTTTTATTGGACGAGCTGCACGCGGGCCGGTGAACGTGGCCACGGTGATCAACAGCTACTCGGACTATGACCGCATTTTTGGTGGGCTGTGGGGCAACAGCACCATGAGCTACGCGGTGCGCGATTTCTATCTGAACGGCGGCGGCCAGGGGGTGATCGTCCGGCTGGCGGACGGAGGCGTTACCTCGACCATTACACTGCCGCAGGATACGAGCCTTCCCCCCAGTCCTCCGGACAGCCCGCTCTCCAGTTCCTACAACAATCTGGTGCTACAGGCGGCCAGTGTCGGCTCGTGGGCCAGCAACCTCTACGCGCTGGTGGACTTCAAGACGAAAAGCCCCCTCGACATCCTGCTGTTCAATCTGACCGTGACGCTGATGGATCCGACGCGGACGCAGGTGCTGGCAACCGAGAAATATCTGAATCTCTCGGTGAACCCGACTGATCCGCGCTACATCACGAACGTGCTCGCGCAGAATTCCAACCTGGTCATCGTGCAGGAGGATATCTCGGGCAATGATGAAGTGCCCGGAGTCCGGCCGGCGCAAACCTATGTCACGATTCTGAGCCCACCGCAAGTAACGGCGACGCCGGTGTGGGCGACGACAGGCGATGACGGAAATGATCTCAACGACAACGACTTCATCGGGCCCGGAACCGACACGAACAAGACTGGACTGTATGCACTGGAGAATGTCGACCTGTTCAACCTGCTGTGCATTCCGCCTTACCTGAACGACGACTCCGACGTGAGCACGACGTTGGTGGGCAACGCGGCGGCATATTGCGAGAAGCGGCGGGCATTCTATCTAGTCGATCCGCCGAGCACCTGGACCAACAAGTCGACCGCGGTCTCGCAATTTACCGATCCGAACACGGACTACGTGGGCACCAAAAGCGACCATGCGGCCTTGTTTTTTCCGCGCCTGAAAGAAGCGGATCCACTGCTCGACAACCAGATCGGGGTCTTCGTGCCGAGCGGCGCCGTCGCCGGCATTTTTGCCCGCACCGATGCACAGCGAGGAGTCTGGAAAGCGCCCGCCGGGCAGGATGCCAGTTTTGTCGGTGTTTCGCAGCTCTCGGTCCCGCTCACCGACGACGAGAACGGAGAACTGAACCCCCTGGGCGTGAATTGTCTGCGCGCTTTCCCCATCATTGGACGCGTAGTGTGGGGCGCGCGTACGCTGCAGGGCGCCGACGAACTGGCATCGCAATGGAAATACATCCCGGTGCGGCGCACCGCTTTGTTCATTGAGGAGAGTTTGTATCGCGGCACGAAGTGGGTTGTGTTCGAGCCGAACGACGAACCGCTGTGGGCCCAGATCCGGCTGAACGTGGGCTCATTCATGCACAACCTGTTCCGGCAGGGCGCTTTTCAGGGGACAAGCGCCAACAGCGCCTACTTCGTAAAGTGCGACAGCGAAAGCACGACGCAGAATGACATCGACCTGGGCATCGTGAACATTGTGGTGGGTTTCGCCCCGCTGCAACCGGCGGAGTTTGTGGTCATTCAGATTCAGCAGATGGCAGGACAGATCCAGGTGTAAGGAGAGGGAAATGGCGGAATTCACTGTAAATCAGTCACGTTTCGACCCCTACAAGAACTTCAAGTTTCGGGTGAAGTGGGACGGCCGCTACGTGGCCGGAGTGAGCAAAGTGAGCGTGCTGAAACGAACCACCGAGGTGGTGAAGCACCGCGAAGGCGGCGACCCCAGCAGCAGCCGCAAATCGCCGGGCCGCACCGAATATGACGCGGTCACGCTGGATCGGGGTGTGACCCTCGACACCGAGTTCGAAAAGTGGGCCAACAGAGTTTGGGATTACGGGCAGGGACTGGGCAACGAAGTTTCGCTGGCCGATTTCCGCAAAGATATCACGCTCGAGGTCTACAACGAGGCCGGACAGTTGGCCATCAGCTACAAGATATATCGCTGCTGGGTTTCAGAATGGCAGGCGCTGGCCGATCTCGACGCCAACGCCAATGCAGTCGCCATTCAGCACGTCAAGCTGGAAAACGAAGGGTGGGAGCGCGACTACGAGGTTCCGGAACTGCTTGAGCCTACTTTCACCGATCCACCGGTGTAACGGCCATGCGGGCGCTCTCGTCGCTGGAACTTCTCGAGGCGTGGGAACAAGGGCTTGGTCTGTCCAGCGTGGACCGCGCCCTGATCTTGCTGGGGGCGGCGAGCAGCGATTCGCAGCATGATCCTGCCCAGTACTCCGTGGGCGAGCGGGATGCACACTTGCTCACTTTGCGGGAATTGACGTTCGGGCCCGAAGTGTCAGCAGTGACGCATTGCCCTAAGTGCGCCGACGCGCTGGAGTTGAATTTCCGCGTCGACGACCTACGCGTGCCACGAGCGGTGGAACCGACCCAGGCGCCACTGGCTTTGGAAGATGGCGAGTACCTCGTGAAGTTTCGTCTGCCCAACAGCGACGATCTGCGCGCCCTGCAAGGTGCGACCGGCGACGCGGGCAAGGCGAACCAACAGATTCTGCAGCGCTGTCTGCTGAAGGCCACGTGCAAGGGCGATGCCGTAGCGGTCGGGCAACTGCCGGAACCGATCGTGGCGGCGGTCTCAGAACGCATGCGCGAGGCCGACCCGCAGGCAGAAGTGGAGCTGGTCCTGCAGTGTTACCAGTGCCACCACACCTGGGGAGAGCATTTCGACATCGATTTGTTCTTTTGGACGGAAATCGAGGCGTGGGCAAGCCGCGTTCTGAACGAGATTCACCAGCTTGCCTCAGCCTACGGCTGGAGCGAAAGCGAGATTCTGGGGCTGAGTTCACTGCGGCGCAATCTTTACCTGAACCTGATCGCTGAGTAATCGGATGGGGAATTATCTGAGCCACGTTGCGGCGAGGGCACTGGGGCAGTCCCCAGCGCTGCAACCGCGTGTGCCCTCGTTATTCGAGCCGCCGCCGGCGCTCCGGTCGGCGCGGCTCGGCCCTTTTCCTTCTCTGAAGACGGATCCAAACACTCGCGTGGATGCAGGCGACTCCCTGACTGCTCCCTCGCCGCAAACTCGGACAAGACGACGGGAGACACGCGCCGTTTCCACGGATGACCACTCGAGCGGCGAACGAGGAAGCGACGGCGACCCGGCTCCGCGCATCACCGGGCACAAACTGCGGACGCCCAATGCAGCGGAGCAGGCTGCCGCTCCCGCCGATGGGAACAGGTACGTGCAACCCGCACAAGAAATCTCTGTCCACCCGAGGCCGCAAATCGTTCCTGCGGCGGCGAACGCAGCGCCGGCGCCGGCCGGCGCAAGGGAAGCATCGCTGGAGAGCGACACCCGCGTTACGAAACCGCGTGGAACAGCAGTCGCAGGGATTGGGTCCCGGCTCGAGAAGAGCTTTCCCAGAGACCCGCAGATCGGCGTTTCCGAAAAGCGCCTCCCCGAGCGCCCTGAAGAGCGGAGTGCAGCGGCCCCGGAGCGGAAAGAGATTCCGGCCCACTCCCAACGGCCGGCCCCTCAGAGTCTGGCGTTCCCGCCGGCTGGGACTAAAGACGCGGACAATCGGGATGGAGGATTCAGCGTCAGCGTGGTGATTGAGCGGGTTAACGTGCAGGCGGTGATGCCGCAACCTGCACCGGTTCGCGCAGCACGCTCTTCGCCGGCGCCGATGCTGTCGCTGGAGCAATACATGAAGCAGCGCGGAGAGCTTTCATGAGCAATGCCCTGGCGCTGGCGGCCGTATCGTTTGTATTGGTTGACCTGCTGAACAATGGCCTGATCGATCGCGATATCAGCGCCACCGGCGTGGGCGACGTCTCGGTCACGGCGCTGGCTCCTGATCTTATCGATACTTCCGCTACCGGTCCGAGCCAGCTCAACCTGTTCCTCTATCAGGTAACGCCGAATCAGGGATGGCGTAACGTTGGATTCCCTTCGCGCGATGCCAGTGGCGCGAGGATCGACAACCCACCGCTGGCGCTCGATCTCCACTACCTGCTGATGGCGTACGGCGCGCAGCAGTTGCACGCCGAAATTCTGATGGGCTATGCCATGCAGTTACTGCACGAGACGCCCATTCTCACGCGCAATGCCATCCGCAAGTCGCTGTCTGCTCCTACGCTTGTGCCCGCCGGAGGCGGACTGCCTCCGGCCATGCTCAACCTGTACACATCGGAACTGGCCGAACAAGTCGAGCTCATCAAGATATGGCCGCAGATCCTCAGTACGGAAGAGATTTCCAAGCTCTGGACGGCGTTCCAAACTCATTACCGTCCCACGGCGGCGTATCAAGCGTCCGTGGTGCTTATCGAGAGCAAGGCTTCGATCAAGACAGCGCTACCCGTGCAATACCGGACGGTGCAGGTCATCCCGTTCGAAGCGCCGGTCATTGACACCGTGGCGTCGCAGCAAACCGACAATGCGCCCATCGACCCCGACCAACCGATTCTGCCGGGGTACAACCTGGTGCTGCAGGGCAGCCAACTAAAAGGCCAAGTCACATCCGTTCTAATCGGCGATAGTGAGGTCTTTCCGCCCGACACCGACATCCAGCCGAACCAGATCATCGCAGCGATTCCGCCGACGGTGGAGGCCGGGGCGCAAACGGTGCAGGTGATTCAACAGCTGCTGTTGGGCTCTCCGCTGACACCGCATCGGGGAGTGGAGTCGAATGTCACAACGTTCGTGCTGCGGCCCGTGATTCAAGTCGTGGACGCTTCGAGCGTACAGGGAACTGGCAGCAATCCAAGGGCGGGCAGTCTCGACCTTACGCTGAACCCGCCGGTTGGCCCCAGCCAGGTTGTCTCGGTGATGTTGAACCAGGTGTCGCCGCTGAGCAGCCCGCCGCCGGCTCCGCTGGCCTATAGCTTCGTGGTACCGCCGAGGATTAACCTCGCCAGCCCACCGGCAAGTCCGCCGCCGCCAACGGCAAATGTCAGCGCGCCGTTTTCCGGCGTTGCGGCCGGAAACTATCTGGTGCGAGTACAGGTCGACGACGCACAGAGCCTGCTGAGTACCGATGCCAGCGGGCTTTACTTCGCGCCGCAGGTGACCATCCCATGAGCGCGGCCCCCGATCTCCAGAACACCGCGGTGGCAAGTCGGGCGACCTTCGCGGCCATCGCGCGCATTCGCGCGCTGCTCGAACAGAAGCTGGGCGGCGAGGAAGCCGCTATTCGGTCTGATGCTTCGTCTTCCGGCGCGGGAGACCAGACCATCCACTCGGCAACCGATCCTGCGGACAAGGCCAACGATCCCGCCGACGACGCTCTGCAAATCTTGTGCCGCGAATTTCATCTGTCGTCGTTCGAAGCCGACATACTTGCGCTTTGTGCGGGCGTGGAACTGGATCCCGCGTTTTCGGCCCTGTGTGCCGCAATGCAGGACGAAAATCGGCGCAGCGCGACACTTCGCATTGCGCTGGAAGTCCTGCCAGATGCGCATTGGAGCGCGCTGCTTCCCGAAGCGCCGCTGCGACGCTGGAAACTTCTGGATCTCAACCCGGGAGAAATACTGACCACCAGCCCGCTTCGTATGGAAGAGCCGGTGCTGCATTTCCTGATGGGCGCGCCGGTCCTCGATGAACGCCTGCGAGCCTGCGTGGAAGCCATCGAACCTTCTGCCGAGCTGCCCGGTTCGTATCGTCCGCACGCGGAAAAGCTAGTCGGCCTTTGGTCGAAGCCGGACGGCTCGCGCACCGTCGTACAACTGCAAGGCAACGCGATCGATGGGAAGAGTGCGCTGGCGGCAGCGGCGTGTGCGGCGCTGGGACTGCGCCTGTTTGCGCTGCGGGTTGGTGCACTTCCCCCAAGTAGCCTCGAACTGGAAGCCTTCGCCCGACTTTGGGAGCGTGACGCCGTCCTGACGGGCAGCGCTCTATTGCTGCGCGCTGAGAACGCAACAACGGCGCAATGGGAGTCAGTCTCCAGCCTGGCCGATCGAATCAACGGTCCGCTGCTGGTGGCAGGGTCGGGGGCGCTGGAGATGCATCGGCACGAACTGCTGACGCTCACTGTCGACCGGCCCAAGGGCGACGAGCAACGCGCCCTGTGGAAGCACATCCTGGGAAAACATGCGGAAAAACTGAACGGCGAACTCGATTCCGTGACGTCACATTTTGCCCTCGACTTTGCCGGCATCCGGACGAGCGCAAAGCGGGTGCTCGACGCCATCGAAGGAGAGCGGACCCGCGGCAAAGAGACGGACGTGCTTCCGTTGATCTGGGAAGCTTGCCGTGGCGAGGCCCGCGGCGTGCTCGACGGCCGGGCGCAGCGCATCGAGGTACGCGCGGGCTGGAACGACCTCGTGCTGCCCGAGGCCAGCCTTAACATGCTGCATACTGTGGCCGTCCACGTCCGGCAGCAGGAGAAAGTGCTGGAACGCTGGGGATTCGCGGCGCAGACGGCGCGGGGATTGGGGGTCACCGCACTGTTCAGCGGGCAGAGTGGGACCGGCAAGACACTGGCGGCGGAGGTTCTGGCCAACGAGCTGCATCTCGATCTCTACCGAATCGACCTGAGTCAGGTGGTCAGCAAGTACATCGGCGAAACGGAAAAAAATCTGCGTGCGGTCTTTGATGTCGCCGAGAACAGCGGGGCGATTCTCCTGTTCGACGAAGCCGACGCGCTGTTCGGCAAGCGTAGCGAGGTCAAGGATAGCCACGACCGCTACGCCAATATTGAAGTCAGCTACCTACTGCAGCGGATGGAGGCCTACCGCGGGCTGGCGATCCTGACCACCAACATGCGCGCGGCGCTGGATGCGGCGTTCCTGCGCCGGATTCGCTTCATCGTCAATTTTCCATTTCCGGATCACGGGTTGCGGCGGCGCATCTGGGCCTGCATTTTTCCGGCACAGACGCCGACGGCAGGACTCGATCTGGATAAGCTGGCTCGCCTCAACCTACCGGGCGGGAACATTCGGAATGTCGCACTCAATGCAGCTTTCCTGGCGGCCGACGAAGGCAGCCCGGTGCGGATGGAGCATTTGCTGACCTCGGCGCAGCATGAATGCGGCAAGTTGGAAAAACAGTTGAGCAACTCCGAAGTCGGAGGCTGGACATGAACCGCGGGCAACGAAGAGCACAGTGGCGATCCCGCTTGCGGCGGAAAAGTATGGAACGCCCTAGCGCTGCGACTGTTCCCCCGTTAACCGCCCCATCGAATCCCGGGCTATCCACGCCACGGAGGACGGGCTCGGTGCAAGTGCGCATTGACGAGCTGGTGCTGCGGGGTTTCAACCGGGGCGCCGCGCGGGCGATCGCGAAGGGCCTGGAACACGAACTTGGACAAAGGTTGACGATGCACGGCGTGCCGGACAAGTGGATCAACGCCCGGTCTTCAGAAAGGGCGGACAGCGCCAGGATAAGCATCCGCGCCGGTGAGAATGGCCACAGTATTGGTGAGCGCCTGGCGCAGGCGCTGTGTGAGATTCCGGGCAGAGGCAATCAGTGAGTACGCACACGAAAACTGCGAGCGCAACGAAGGCAGAGGCCACTCCGGCAAGAACGCCGACGCCGGTTCCCCGCTTCTCGTCCAGCCGTTCGGTGCTGCTGCAGCGGAAGTGCGCCTGCGGCGGTGGTGGAACCGGATGCGAAACCTGCCAGCAGAAGCAAGCCGAGGAACAGAAGAAGACGCAGGAACAGAGATTGCAAAAGTCGGCTTCGGGTCCGGGCCGATCCCGGACCGCGCCGCCGGTGGTCAACCAGGTGTTGAATTCTCCGGGTCGTCCGCTCGAGGCTCCCACGCGCTCCTATATGGAGCCTCGCTTTGGCCGTGACTTCGGCGGGGTGCGTGTGCACACCGACTCGCGGGCCGCCGAGTCGGCACGCGCCGTCGATGCGCATGCCTACACCGTCGGCCAGCACATCGTTTTCGATCACGGCAAGTACGATCCCGGTTCGCGCAGTGGCCAGCATCTGCTGGCGCACGAGTTGGCGCACACGGTGCAGCAACACGGGCTACAGAGGTCATCAGACAATTTATCGCTCGGCCAGGGCGGAGAGTACCGGCGACTGGAGCACGAGGCGGACTCCATCGCGCGCTCGGTGACGAGTGGAAGCAGTGGACGTGCCATGCCGCCGATTACAAACCATCCCTCGCAACCAACAATATCGCGCGTGAGAACGGACAACAGCACTACAGCCGCCAGCGAGCCTCCAGTGAGCGAAGGAGAGGAAAAACACGACTGGCAGCCGGTGAAACCCGGTGGCGAGCTCGAGGGTGCGGGAGTCCAGGAGGTAGATCTCCCTGGTGCGGGCGTTAGCAAGGACATTGTCGCGGTCCACATGAAGGAGCCGTTCTCGATCCCAAAAGAAAAGGGCCGCAAGCCGTTTGTCGAGGACGTCTGGAACGCGCGAGCGAGCGAAGGTGGGCTGGAAGTCGTAATGAATGTTCATACCGGCGAGCCGAAAGTGGGGCTGAAGCAGGCGACTCCATCGTCGGACCAGAAGCGCGCGCAATGGCTGCAACGCGTGCGCTGGGACCCGGCCCCCAAGAAGGCAGGCGCCAATTGGCTCAAGGCCGGCGGCGATGCAGCCAGCTTCGACCCTCCGCAGGTCAACAAAATCACCTGCGACGTAGATCACATTCTCGAACTGCAATTCGGCGGGAACAACGTACCGGAAAACATGCAGATGCTGGACCGCGGCCAGAACCGGTCGTCCGGCTCAACCATCAATCACAGGTTGAAGGACAAAACCCATGCGATCGTAGCCGCACTCAAAAAGGAAATGCCGGGAGGCTCTAAAGCCAAAGCACTGTTGCTCCACTATGACCATGCAGTCCAGGAGGGAGAACTGTGCCTCCTTCCAAAGTCCTGCTGCACCGTGGATGCAGCTGCCGAAGGGATCCACGATTACGAGGAGGGCAAGAGCAGCTCCGGGGCCAAGGCTTATCCCATCAAAGCGGGGGGCTTTAAGGCCATCCTGGTCCCCCAGCATCCGAGCGATCAGACGCTCGACATCGAACGATCCGACATTGCGGAGAACAAGTCGGCAAAAACCATCATCCCCGGGCTTGTTCTTAAGACCTGGGATCGCGGGGGGAAGTCCGGTGGCGTGATCACCGCCGCCGTCGACACCGGCTCGCGCCTTCCCGTCACTATTGACGCGCAGAAAGAAGCCAAGCAAGGCTCAGTTAAGCTAAATCGGGGCAGCGACGCCGATGGCGGACCGCTGACGTTAGCCTCGAATCATCCGAATCTTGCTTTCACGTTCGCGCCTCTGAGCCCTGGGGTTTTTAAGACTCTGAAGCTGGAGGAGGACGGTTCCCTGAGTGGCGTGGGAACGATTCGACCGACCGTCTCGTTCCTCCCCGAGCTGGACATAGAGTTCACCAAGGATTCGTTCAAGCTGTCGAAAGACATTCTTCCCAAAGATCTGAAGCAGCCATTTCCCGGAGCCAGGATCACCAAGGCTGCCATCGCGATGGAACTTGCGCCCCAGTTCAAGCCTTCGGGAACCCTGGAATTTGAAGTCAAGCCCGGCGCGAAGAAGCTGCTGGAGGGAAAAGTAGAAGTCACCACCGACGGGAAGGGGCTGATCGCAACTGGCGAACTGCGCGGTTTCCTGCCTGGCGTGGACGATGCCACGGGCAAAGTTAGCTACCAGGACGAGCAGTGGTCGGGCGAAGTGAATATTGCAACCAGTCAACTAAGCAAGCTCAAGTATCTCAAGAGTGGCAGCGCGAAACTGGGAGTGACCGGGAAACACATCACCGCCAGTGGCCAGGTTGATTTAGACGTGCCACACACCAATGGAATTTCGGTCAGCCTGGGATACGCCAAGGAGCAATTCCTTTTCAAGGGCAAGGGCACGTTCAATCCGCCACGGCTCAAACCGGTCGATATTCACGTTGAATACGACGGCGAACACATCAGCGGGTCGGCGGAAACCGAATTCGAATTTCATAGCTTGAGCGGGCGTATCAAGATCCAGTATCACGACAACAAGTTCTCCGGGGAAGGCGACCTCGAGATCAAAAAAGGTAAGGCTACGGGCAGCTTGCACGTGATCATGGAAGCGGCCGGGGAACATCCCACGTTCTCCGGAGAAGGCCACGTCAGCTACGAGATATCGCCGAGCCTGATCGCCAGCGCTGGCATTGAAATCGATAAGAACGAAAAAGTCCGGTTCAAAGGAGCCCTGGAGTTTCCCAAGCCAATCCCACTCTTCCCTCCCAAAGGGGACGATTACAAGATCTTCGGAGTCGATGTAAAAATTCCGATCCCCGGACTATCGATTCCAAAAGTCGGGGGAATCAACGCGAAGATTAAGGGCGGGCTCTATGCCGGATACCATATCGGCCCCGGTGAACTCCGACATCTGAAAGCAGAAGTGGCGTTCAGTCCTCTAGAAGACAAGCCTGATCTGGATATCACGCTGTCTGGTCAGTTTTACATCGGAATGGATGCCCACATCACCGGCACGATCAGCGGTGGCGTGGAAGTAGATATTTTAGTCGCATCGGTGAGCGGTGGATTAGGGATCGCGGCGACCGCCGCTCTGAAGGGCGAATCGACCTCGGACGTGAAGGTGCATTACCAGGAAGGCAAACTGGACGCGCAAGCCGATTTCAAAGTCCTGTTGGACCTCGTCTTATCGCTGGTCGTTTGCGCCTGGGTGCACGCCGAGGCTGGCTTCTGGAGATTGAAGGTTGAGACGACGAAGGTATGGAAACTCAAGGCCTTCCGCTACGACTCCGGGTTGAAGCTGGGAATGACCCTTAAGAAGCCGATTCGTTACATCTCTGGCGAAGGCTTCCAATTTCCGTCAGTGAGCGATATCGACTGGATCAAGCCGGACGTGGATCCCCAGGATCTTCTGGGGCGCTTGTTTGGGGCGCAAGATCCATCCCCCAACGAAGACGTTGACGGCGAGAAGGAGTGCGGCCAATGAGTTCATTTCCGGGAACGCCGAGGTTGTTACGGGCAGGGCTCGTGCAAGCCGATCCCGACACGCTGATGGTGCAGAGCGTCATCGCCATGCAATACAACCCAGACTCGCTTAGCCGCACGCTGCAGGCGCGCAGCGTAACGGCAGAGGGCGGCGACCGGCTCGATGCGCTTCGCCTGACGGGCCCTCCGGTCGAGACCATCAAGCTTGACGCGGAGATCGACGCTACGGATCAACTGGAATTTCCCAGCGACAACCCGACGACAGTGCAGTTTGGAATTCATCCCCAGCTGGCAGCCCTGGAGATGTTGATCTATCCCTCCAGCTCGCAAATCCAGAGCGACAACACACTGGCCCAGGCGGGAACGATTGAGGTGGCCCCCATGGAGGCGCCGCTGACTCTGTTCGTGTGGAGTCCGAACCGCATCCTCCCGGTTCGCGTGACCGAGTTCAGCATCACGGAGGAAGCGTTCGACACCAACCTGAATCCCATTCGCGCCAAGGTGAGCCTGGGATTGCGGGTGCTCAACGTGGTCGACCTGGACTTCGATCAAAAGGGCAACAGTTTATTTATGGCGTATCACCAGCAGAAGGAACGCCTGGCGACCATGATCGGCCGCGCGAGCCTGGCTGCGCTGGGCATCAGCCGCATTGGATGAGGTGAACCATGTTCGTGATGGGAAGCCGTTACTACTCGTTACCCGTCCTGAAATTGGAAGCCAAGGACGGAAGCGAAATCGGTTATGTCAGCCGGCGTTTTCTGCCGTCGGGCGACGAATTCGACCTGCTGCTGGAGCACCGCGTCTCCGAAGGAGAGCGCCTGGACACGATCACTTCGGAGTATCTGGATGATCCGGAACAGTTCTGGAGAATCTGCGATGCCAATGAAGTGATCTCGCCATTCGAATTAACCGATCCCCTGGGGCAGACGATTCGCATCACGCTACCGCAAGGGATCCCGGGACCGCGGAGTTCCTAGGGGCTGCAATGCTCAAGGGCGTCTATCTAACGTTGCTGATTGGACCCGGAGTGCCAATGCCGGCGCCGAAAGCGGTCGCCGACGCGCTGACCAGCGTGCAGGTAAGCACGGGTGGAGAGCGCACCGCGTTCCAAATGGTTTTCAGCGTGAACAAGAAGTCTACGATCCGGCAGACGCTGTTGCCGGCGGGATTCTTCGATCCCATCGTCACACGCGTCATTCTGGTCTGCACCCTGGGCGGGGTGCCGAATGTGCTGGTGGATGGAATTGTGACTCGCCACGAAGTCGCACCCAGCAACGAACCGGGGCAATCGACCCTCACGATAACGGGAGAAGACGTCAGCGTAATGATGGACATTCTGGATATGCCGTTCATGCGCTATCCCTGCATGCCCATCGAGGCGAGGGTCGCGCTGATTCTGGCCAAGTACGCCATTTTCGGCGTGGTGCCGCTGGTCATCCCGCCTCTATTCGATGCGCCGATGAGCCCAACCGACAAGATTCCGACCCAAAGCGGGAAGGACCAGTCGGGAACCGATCTGGCGTACATCAAGAAGCTCACCCAAGACACGGGATACGTGTTCTACATCGAAGCCGGCCCGGCGCCGGGGATGAATCTGGCCTACTTCGGGCCGGACATCCGGATTCCTATCCCGCAGCCCGCGCTCAACGTGAACATGGACGCGAATACGAATGTGGAGACCTTGAACTTCAGCCTGGATGGTCTGGCCAAGAAAGTAATGATCATGACTATCTTCGATCCCATCACGGGCAAGATTCCGATACCGATCCCAGTGCCGAACATCAGCATTCTGCGACCGCCGCTGGGCGCGCGGCTGACCCCTCCGGCCAAGATCGAATTCGCCAAAGATGGCACGAACAAGAATCCGGTGGAGGCGATTGGTCTGGCGCTGGCCAAGACGGCAGCGACCTCCGACGCCGTCACGGCCTCGGGCACACTCAATACACTGCGCTATGGCCGAATCCTGATGGCGCGCCAACTGGTGGGCGTGCGTGGCGCAGGAGCCACCTACGACGGAATGTATTACGTGCAGACGGTCACGCACAACATCAAGCGTGGCGAATACAAACAGAACTTCACTTTGTCTCGCGATGGTTTGATCTCGCAGACGCCGGTGGTGCCCGCATGAGTGGAAATGGCAACGGGAAGTATTACGGAAAGTACCGGGGCACGGTGATCAACAACATCGACCCCAACGGTGTGGGGCGGCTGCTGCTGGAAGTGCCCGATGTGCTGGGCGTGGTGCCTTCGAGCTGGGCGTTGCCGTGCACGCCGCTGGCCGGACCCACGGGTCCGCCCATGGGCGTGTACATGGTGCCCCCGATCGGAGCGGGAGTGTGGGTGGAGTTTGAACAGGGCGATCCCAACTATCCGGTGTGGGTGGGATGCCGCTGGGGCGCGATGTCCGACGTTCCACCGCTCGTAAAGATGGGGCTGCCCGTCTCGCCCAGTATCGTGCTGCAAACGGCGGCGCAGAACTCGATCTCGATCAGCGACCTGCCCGGGCCGACGGGCGGAATCATGCTGAAGAGCACGACCGGGGCCATGATCGTGGTCAATGACATGGGCATCATCATTCAGAACGGAAAAGGTGCGTCGATCACGATGACCGGACCTGCGGTCACGGTTAACCAAGGCGCGCTGATTATTACTTAGAACCGAGGGAGGAGCGATTCCTTATGCCCGGATTCCTGCTGCACCAGGGAGCGACCGTAACTTGCGCTCACGGAGGACAGGCGCAGCCAACGGTGGTAAACCCGCGGGTCGTGGTGTCAGGAATGCCGACGGTGACGCTGTCGGCGCCGTATGTGATTGCGGGTTGTGCGTTTCCCCCGCCGCCCGCTGCGAACGGGCCTTGCGTGACGGCGCAGTTCATCACGGGATCGGTGCGGATCGTCTCTAACGGGCAGCCGCTGTTGCTGTTCTCTAGCCAGGCTCTTTGCGTCCCCACGGGGACGCCAACCATCATCGCGGCGACGCAGACCAGAGTGGTCGGGACGTGAGGGAACATGTTCAATCTTGATTTTCCTTACCATTTCGACGGTCGTGGCAGGACGGCGGGCACGGATCTGGACGATCACATCCGCGACCTGATCGAGCAAGTGCTGTTCACCGCTCCGGGAGAGCGGGTAAACCGGCCCACGTTCGGCAGCGGGCTGATGCAGGCCGTGTTTGCGCCCAACAGCCAAGAGATGGCGGCGGCGACGCAATATCTGGTGCAGGGCGCCTTGCAACAGAATCTCGCCGACCTGATCGAAGTGAACAGCGTCGAGGTGAGCGCCACCGACAATGTTTTGACCGTCCGCATTACGTACGTTGTCCGCAATACCCAGCAGCAGCAGGTAGCAGAGTTCACGCGCGGAGGGCTCTCGCAATGATCTACTCCTGCTGCGACCCGAACCGGCGGAACGTTTTGGAGACGCAATCGCTCTACAACGGGATCGATTTTCTCGAGGTCGTGGACAATCCGAATGATCCGAACAGCGTGCGGCAGCACACGCTGATGGTGCACTTCGTCCACGATTTGACTGCCGGACAGCTGGGGCTGGCGAACGTGCGCATCGACGGCGGAGAGCGCATTCAAAATATTCAAATCGTCCAGGTGCAAGAAGAAGGATTTGCCAGCCCGCTGGGAAATGCGAATGTGCTTTCGGTGCAGGTGCAGCAGCCGGGCGATTTCTCGACCTACACGTTGCGACTGGTCGACAGCAACGACGACACCAAACAACCACCCAACTTCGACCCAGTACTCTCGAGCATCGCTTTCTCATTCAAAGTTGCTTGCCCCAGCGATTTTGATTGCCAGCAGCCGCGCGCGTGTCCGCCGCAGCCGCCCGCGCCGGTGGACATTTCTTATCTGGCGAAGGACTACGCCAGTTTCCGCCAGCTCATGCTCGATCGCATGGCGAAAATCATGCCAAAGTGGCAGGAAACCAGTCCGGCCGATCTGGGCATCGTGCTGATCGAATTGCTGTCTTACCTGGGCGACTATCTCAGCTACCAGCAGGATGCGGTGGCCACCGAAGCATATCTGGACACGGCGCGACGGCGCACTTCCGTCCGCCGTATTGTGCGGCTGGTGGGATATCCCATGCACGATGGATGCAACGCCCGAACCTGGGTGCATTTCGACGCCCGAAGCGACATCCACGGGCAGGTCGTGCTCACGCCAAGGTCAACGTTATCGGCAACCAAGTTGTTGACGAAGATCGCGGGCCAGAGCGCGCAAAACCCCATCCTCGTGAATTCGGGTCCGGCGTTTCAAGCGGCGATCGCGCAGAATCCGCAGGTTTTCGAACTCGCGGAAAGCATCACCCTGTTTGCCGAGCACAATGAGATGTCGTTTTACACCTGGGGATCGAAACAGTGCTGCCTTCCGAAGGGTTCGACGCAGGCGTGGCTGAACGGAAATTTCTCCAACCTGCAAGTGGGTGACATTCTCATTTTCAAGGAAGCGATGGGACCCAATACGGGAGTGGCGGAGGATGCCGACCCCAGCCATCGCTGGGCAGTTCGGCTGACCGGCGTCACGTATTCGAGTGATCCCATCGGCGGATTGTTCGACGCGATCCCCAACAACAATCCTGTTGCGGTCACTGGGATCGAATGGGGGGCGGACGATGCGCTGCCGTTTCCAGTTTGCATTTCCAATCTGATCACTTTGTCGGACGGCAGCAGCCAATATTTTGTGGACATCAGCGTCGCGCTGGGAAATAACGGTCTGGCCGACGACGGCGACACCATTGAAGACGAGGCGCTCTGTCCGGTGCCCGCACCCAACCCGGCGCTGACTCTGGTTTCCACGGCGGCGCCCGATCCGTGCAATCAAGTTGCGCCGCAGCCAGCTCCGGCGCGATATCGACCGCTGCTGCAGCAGTCGCCGGTTACGTTTACCGATCCCTACGATCCCGCCGCTTCGGCGAACGCCGCCCTCACCAAACGCGCAATGAACGCCTTGCTCCCCGTCATTGTCCTCAGCGTGCCCGGAGAAGCCGACCCGTGGAATCCGCAACGTGATTTACTGAGCAGCCAATCGGACTCGAAAGAATTCGTAGTCGAGGCCGAGAACGACGGAAGCGCCTACCTGCGGTTTGGGGATGGCACTTTCGGCGAGCGTCCGTTTCCGGGGACGAACTTCCACGCGCGTTATCGCATCGGCAATGGCACGGCGGGAAACATTGGCGCGGATGCTCTCTGCTTTCTGGGCAGCGACGATCCGTCCGTCGTGTCCGATCTCTCCAACCCCGTCGTCACGGCGGTGACCAATCCGCTTCCCGCGGTTGGAGGGCTCGATCCTGAGACGCTCGACGCTGTGCGACAGGCCGCTCCCTACGCCTTCCGCGTGCAGAACCGTGCTGTCACCGAACAGGACTACGGCGACATGGCGCAACGCTGCGACTCCACTCTGCAAAAAGCCGTAGGCACGTTTCGCTGGACGGGGAGCTGGCACACCGTCTTCATTGCAGCCGACCGCCGGGGAGGCGTTGCGGTTGACGACACGTTCCGAAGCAATCTGAAACAGTGCATGGAACTCTACCGGATGGCGGGCCATGACGTAGAAGTGGATGCGCCGGTCTATGTGTCGCTCGAAATCGACATGACCGTGTGCGTGGCCCCGGATTATTTTGCCAGCGACGTCGAGGAAGCTTTGTTCAATGTGCTGAGCAACCGCATTCTGCCCGATGGCAGCAAGGGAGTGTTCTATACCGACAACTTTACTTTTGGACAGACCGTCTATCTCAGCCCGATCTACGCGCTGGTGCAGAGTACGGCGGGAGTGGATTCGGTGCGGATCACGACGTTTCAGCGACAGGGCCAGGACTCGTCCGTGGCATTGGACGCAGGCATGCTGGAACTCGACCGGCTGGAGATCGCGCGGCTGGATAACGACCCAAATTATCCCGAGCACGGAGTTTTGAAGCTCAACATGTTGGGAGGCCGGTAAGGTGGCGACGAATCCAAGCCCGACTGCAGTGAACGTGGGGGCCTTAAATAACTGCGCCTGCTGCGTGGGGATCGAGCAGGAAACCCCGCAGACCACCGTGAACCGTCCCGGCCTGACGGCGATCGCCTACCGGGTGGGCACACATGCGCAGTTCGAGGCGAGCCTGCTGGCGCGACTGCATTCTTCACGCCAGGTGGCGCTGAAGGCGCTGACCACGCGCGGGGACGATGATTTCACGATTGCGCTGCTCGACGCCTTTTCCACCGTCGCCGACGTTCTGACCTTCTACACGGAGCGCGTTGCGAACGAAGCCTACTTGCGGACCGCGGTGGAGCGCCGTTCTGTGCTCGAACTGGCGCAACTGATCGGATACGAACTTCGTCCGGGAGTAGCCGCCAGCACTTGCCTTGCCTTCACCGTTGATCCCGCTCAAGGCGCCTTGGGAACTGCGCTCGTCCCGCCCACGACAGCGGGGGTTGTGCCCGAGCCGGCCCCGACGATCACCGTTCCCGTTGGGACGAAGGTGCAGAGCGTTCCCGGACCCAACGAACAGCCGCAGACTTTCGAAACCATCGAGCGGATCAATGCGAGGGCGGAGTGGAACACAATCTCGCCGCGGCTCACGCAACCCCAACAGATTGTGACGACGTCGCAAAGCTTCATCCTGACGCGCGCGATCAACACCATCAAGAATGGCGATCGCGTTCTGATCATGGATGGGAGCGGCGGAGTCACGGTCCAGACCGTCCTGAATGTTGCGATCACGACCGACCCTACTTCGGCCGATCCGAATGCTTCGACAACTGAGATTGATGTAGCCCCGCTGGCTTCCGGGGCGATCGGCTACTACCCTGCGAGTTACACCAGCCCGGCGGGCTTGACGCAGGGCAGCATTAGTGACTTCCCTGCCGGAACCGCACTCACTTCCGCGGTCGTGCAACAAATCGTCTCCCGCGAGTGGGAGTCTGACACGCTGCTGGCGCTGGCCGGCGTCCAGGACTGGCCCGTCGACCAACTGGCAACTGAGATCAACGCACAGATTGCGCAATCCGCGACAACGCCGGACGCCGGCATTTGGGTGTTCCACCAGCGCGTTACCGCCTTCGGGTACAACGCGCCACTGTGGGATTCCCTTCAGCCCGGGCTGCGTTACGAAGGTGTGTTCTCGATCGCGGATACCACGACGACTCCGCCGGGCACAATTAATTTCGCAGTCCCGGCGCCGTACGGGACCTCGTGGGAGGGCCTTGACCTCGCTTACTACGGCGGTTGCAGCGGGGGCGCGTGTGCGCTGTATCTCGACAGCAACTATCCGGACATCGTCGCCAGCAGCTGGATTGCTTTGGTGTCGCCGGGGGTGGCCACGGCGGCAGTGCAGGTCACGTCGAATACCGATACGACTTATTCCGCCTTCACCTTGTCGGCCAAAGTATCGATGCTCACCGTGCCCCAGTCGTCGCCACTCTCTGCATTTCCGATTCGCGGGACCACGATTCTTTGCCAGAGCGAACTTCTGCCTCTCGCTGAAGTGCCGATCCTGGATTTGGTGCAGGGCAACGTCATCACGCTCGGCCGCGCTTACCTTGGGCTGACCGCCGGGTCGCGAGTTGTCATCATGGGCGAGCGCAGTGATCTGAGTGGAGTGACGGTCGCCGAACTGCGTACCTTGCAGGAAGTAGTGCTGCAAAACGGCTTCACCGTCATCACACTCGATAGTTCTCTCGATTATTGCTATGTGCGCGCGACGGTGCAGATCAACGCCAATGTTGCGTTGAGCACCAACGGCGAGACGGTACAGGAAATCTTGGGCAGCGGAGACGGCAGCCAGACATTCCAGAGCTTTGTGTTGCAGCAGTCTCCGCTGACTTACATCAGCGCCGACACACTCAGCGGGACCGAGAGCACGCTGGAGGTACGAGTCGACGATCTGCTTTGGGAAGAAGTCGCATACTTCTACGGCCACGGGCCGGAAGAACATATCTACATCACGCGGCAAGACGACTCGGCAAATACAACGGTGACGTTTGGGGACGGCATCACCGGCTCGCGGCTGCCCAGCGGCCAGCAAAATATAAAGGCTACGTATCGCAGAGGAATTGGAACTGGCGGTTTGGTGCGCGCCAACCAGCTCTCCCTGATGCTCACGCGGCCGTTGGGCATCAACGCTGCGAACAACCCGCAGGCAGCGACCGGAGCGGCGGATCCGGAGAATCTTGATGACGCCCGGACCAACGCCACGCTGACCATCATGACTCTGGGCCGCATCGTGTCGTTGCAGGACTATCAGGATTTTGCCCGGGCCTATGCCGGCATCGACAAAGCGCTTGCCACCTGGACCTGGAGCGGGCAGCAACGCATCGTGCTGCTGACCGTGGCCGGAGTCGATGGCGCGACAGTTGACCCCAGCAGTGAGCTTTACCAGAATCTGACGTCCTCCATCAGCCTTGCCTCGGAGCCTTTCGTCAATGTGCTGTTGAAGTCGTATGGGCCGCTCTACTTCCGGGTGGGCGGAACGGTCACGGTCGATCCCGATTACCTGCTCGCCGATGTGCAGGCAAACGTTGAAGACGCCTTGCGCACGGCCTTTTCGTTCGATTCGCGCGACTTCGGGCAGCCCGTCCATCTCAGCGACGTGATCACGACGATTCAGAACGTTATCGGCGTGCTCGATGTCGACATAACTCAGCTCTGGCGTTCGGACCAGCCTGCGGGACTGGCAACCGACATTGCCGCGGGCATGCCGCAGCTCAACGATGGCACGTTCGCTCCTGCGCAACTGTTGACGCTGGACGCGCGTCCCCTGGACCTGGAGGTGACGCAATGACGCTCGACCTGAATAAGATTTACGAACTGCTCCCGGCGGTCTACCGGTCGCGCGATGCGGAGATGGCGGCCCAGATGGGAGGGCTGCTCGATCCGCCCGAGATGGCGGAACTGCAGGGGCTGCTTTCCATCAGCGGCAGCTTGACGGCAGTGCAAGAGGCGCGACTCCAGGAACTGCAGGACAAGCAGCAGCGTGGGCCGTTGAAGGCCCTGATGTCGGTAATCGCCGAGCAGGTCGAGGTGCTGGAGGAGAGCCTGTTCCAGGCCTACGACGACCAGTTCATCGAAACCTGCCAGGAATGGGTGGTGCCCTACATCGGAGATCTGGTAGGCGCGCGCGGATTGTTCGTGTTTCCCGACGCCAAGTTCAGCCTGCGCGCGGAAGTGGCCGACACGCTCACCAACCGCCAGCGCAAGGGGACCGTCTCCGTGCTGGAGCGACTGGCGCGGGACGTGACCGGATGGAATGCGAACGTCGTGGAATATTTTCTTTCGCTCGCCACCACGCAGTACATGAAACACGTTCGCCTCGACAATCTGGCGGTTGCCGACATTCGCGACGCCGATCAGCAGCTGCTGAACACGCCCTTCGATTCCTACGCTCACACCGCCGATGTGCGCAACATTGCGACGATGCAGGGGAAGTACAACATCCCGAATATTGGAATCTTCGTGTGGCGCATCCCCGACAATCCCATGGAGAACTCGCCCGCATACCAGCTGGACGCCAGGAGGTACTGGTTCGACGCGCTTGGGCGGGACACTCCTCTTTATACGCATTCGGCGACCGAGGACCAGAGCACGCAGCGCGCGACGCCGCTGAACGTGCCGATGCCCATCTCGCGGCGGATGATGAACTCGAACTTCGCTACCTACTATGGCGCGGGAAACAGCATCCTGATCGACTACACGCTGGCAGGTTCACCGCCCCCCGCGCCGCCCATCGTTGTCTGCAATTTGAGCGATGTCAAAGATTCCAGCGGAAACGTGATCGGCTGGGCCCATGAGCCGCAGGACAATATTGCGATCGATCCGGAACTGGGCCGAATGGCATTTCCCGCCAATCAGCCCGCACCCACCGGTGTGCACGTCAACTACTACTACGGCTTCAGCGCGCAGATGGGTGGAGGGCAGTACAGCCGCGTGCTGGACTCGGGAGCGGGAATCACGGTGAACGTGCCCAACGATTTTCCGACCATTCAGCAGGCTCTGGATAGCGCAGTCAGCCAGCTCGTCGACCCGATGATCTCAGCGGTCGTGGAAATTCAAGATAACGAGTACTACATCGAAGATCCGACGGTCGCGGTTCCGGCAGGCAAGACCATCGAACTTCGGGCCGCGGACGGGGCGCGGCCAGTGCTGGTGCTGACGAACGACTTCATCATTACCGGCGGAAGTGAATCCACGTTCAATCTGAACGGTCTGATGATCGCCGGCGGCAGCCTCACGGTTCCCAGCAGCGATGCCAGTGGCAATCCAAACGAACTGCACGCGCTGGAACTATCGGATTGCACGTTATATCCGGGCGCGACGCCCAAGATCGGCAACGTGCCCGCCCAGCCGGCAGCGCCGCGGCTGTGGATCGAAGCGACGGATGTCGAGGTCAGCGTCGACAACTGCATTGCTGGCTCGATTCGCGCCACCGATGGCTGCACGTTCACGGTCAGCGACAGTATTGTCGACGCGCTGGGGACGTCCGAAGTGGCGTACAGCGGTCTGGACAGCGCGGGCGCGGCTGGTCCGCTGACGGTCACGAACACCACGATCGTCGGAAAAGTACACACGCTGCGCATGGATCTGGCCTCGAACACCATCTTCGCGGCAGAACTCGCAAGCCTGGATTTGTGGCACTGGCCCTTGGTCGCCGACCAGTTGCAGCAGGGGTGCGTGCGTTTCAGCTTCGTGCCCGCAGGATCGCTGGTGCCGCGCCAGTATCGCTGTCAGCCGACCACCGACGACGCGGGAACCGTTTTCCCGGCATTTACCGCCCTGAATTGCGGGGAACCGGCGTACTGCCAGCTCGCAACCCAATCCGGGACGGAAATCACGCAGGGCGCCGACGACCAGTCCGAGATGGGTGTGTTTCACGATCTATACCAGCCGCAGCGCGAGTCCAATCTCGCGAGCAGTCTGCAGGAGTATTTGCGCTTCGGGCTGGCGGCGGGGATTTTTCACGCCAGTTGAGAACGAACTTTCTGGAGGCTTGCTATGCCGGGCGATTTCAGCCGTACTCTCTTCGATGCCGCGAAGCACTATTCGGGCGTCCTGATGCAGCAGGGCCGAGTTCAGCTCGATGCCGACTGGAACGAGCAGCTGGCCATCCAGCAGCACCGTACCAACAAAGAGACGGTCGACGTCATTGGTCGCTGTGGCGTTCCCAAGGGCACCGACAGTTTCTACATCCAACAGGGACCGGAGGGCAACGATCTGCAAATCGGGCCGGGGCAGATCTATGCCGACGGCCTGATGTGCGAACTGAATCCCACGCCCATGGCGATCACGTTTCCCACCGGCGCTGGCACCCAGGCCATCGTCCCCAACTTGTGGCTGGATGGCCGCGATCTGGCGCTGGGCGACTGGGTGGAGATCTCCGCCGCGCAGGCAACAGGAACGATGACTGTCCAGATCATGAGCGTTGATGCTGCCTCTCTGACGCTGACGGTAAGCTCCGATATCAGTGTCTATCAGAACGCGGGAACGGCCTTTTTGCGTCGCGTCACTACTTATGCAACCCAGATTGATCTGCCGGAGCCTGCCTACACGGTCGGCAGCCCCATCAGCAGCCCCAGCGGCGGGCCGGTCACGCTCCCGGACGGATCTTATCTCGTGTATCTAGACGCGTGGCAGCACGAAGTCAATGCGCTGGAAGACCAGAGAATTCGCGAGACCGCGCTCGGCGGACCCGACACTACGGAGCGCCTGCAGACCGTCTGGCAGGTAAAGCTGCTGCCCGTCAACGGACCAACCAGTCCACTGAGCAGTCCCCTTGGCAGTCCTCTCAATAGTCCATTGAGCAGCCCGCTGACCAGTCCGTTGACGAGTCCTCTCAGTTCGCCGCCAACCTGCACCACCGACTTTCCCGAGTGGGACCAATATGTCGCGCCCATGACGGGCCTGTTGAACGCGCAGACCACCCCTCCTGGAACTGACCTGGATCCTTGCGTGTTGCCGCCCAGCGCAGGCTACCAAAGTTTGGAGAACCAACTGTACCGCATCGAGATTTTTCAAGGCGCTTCCACCAGTTCGCAGGCCACATTTGTCTGGTCGCGCGATAACAGCATGCTGGAGAGCAGCATCACGGAAGTGGACGACATACACGTCTACCTGCATGACCTGGGCAAAGACGATGTGCTGAGCTTCGCCAAGGGCCAGTGGGTTGAGATTGTTGACCGCAGCGACGAACTGCAGGGCACGACCCGGTTTCTGGCGCAAATCACCGAGCAGCCCGACCCCACGAAGAACAAAGTGACGCTGAGCGCCTCGGCGACGGCCTATGCCGGCCGCGACGGCCTGCGGTTACGCCGCTGGGACATGACGGGATCGAGCGTCACGTCGACCGGTATTCCGATCACCGCCGGGTGGATCGACATCGAAGCGGGCATTCAGGTTCAATTCTTCGACGGAAGCTATGCCACGCGTGCCTACTGGCAGATTCCAGCGCGCACGGGAACGGGAGAAATCGAGTGGCCGTCCTACGACGTGCCAAACACCAATCCGATTCCCCAGCCTCCGCTGGGAGTGAAGCATCATTACTGCAAGCTTGCGCTGCTCGAGGTCGACGCCGGTCTGTGGGTGGTCTATGACTGCCGCAAGCAGTTTCCCAGCCTGACCACCATTTGCGCGGACGATGTCTGCTACGTGAGTCGATGCGAAATGCCGGGCGTAACTACCGTGCAGGATGCGCTCGATCAACTGTGCCTCGAATCCGATCTTCGTGATCACAACAAGTACCTGCACGGCTGGGGAATCGTTTGCGGTCTGGAAGTCGCCTGCGGCCCCGACGCGGACACCGCGCCGCACCGGCACATCACGGTGAACACCGGGCGGGCCATCGATTGCAACGGGAACGACGTACTGGTTGATACAGCTCAGACTCTCTATGCGCTGAATATGCTTGCCCCGACTGTTCCGGTAACGGACGGAACCTGGCTGATGGCCGACTATGACCGGGACAGCATTGCTGACCTGATTTTTGTCCAAACCAGCAACCCGGGCTCCGGCAAAGTGGAACTGCACGCGGTTTCGGCCGCTTCGAATTATCAGGCGTTCATTCTGGACGCCAGCACTACGTTCACTCCGGAAACCGATGGCGTGTGGACGATGGCCGACTATGATCAGGATGGCATTCCCGACCTGGTTTTCATCAAGACCGCCAACACGGCCACAGGCAAGGTCGAAGTTCACATCGCCTCGGGCGCGTCGAACTATCTGACGCGCATTCTCGAAACCGGAACCACCTTCACTCCGGAGACGGACGGCGTCTGGATGATGGCCGACTACGACAAGGATGGAATCCCTGATCTCGTTTTCATCAAGACCAGCAACACGGGCACCGGTTTGGTTGAAGTTCACATCGCCTCTGGAAAATCGGTGTATCAGACGCGCATTCTCGAGACGGGAACGACTTTCAAACCAGAATCCGATGGCGTTTGGACGATGGCGGACTACGACGGGGACGGCGTCCCTGACCTGGTCTTTATCAAGACCGCCAACACGCCCTCGAACATGGTGGAAGTTCACATCGCATCCGGCAAGTCGCAGTACCAGACTCGCATTCTGGAGACCGCAACCGCTTTCGCTGCAGAAACGGACGGCCAGTGGCTCATGGCCGACTACGACAAGGACGGCATCCCCGATCTGGTCTTCATCAAGACCGGGAGCACGAGCAGTGGCTATGTCGAGCTACACATCGCTTCCGGCAAGTCGCAGTATCAGACGGTAGTTTTGAATACGGCAACCGAACTCGCTCCGCACCCCATCCCCGATGGAGACTATTGCCTCATCCTCGATCCGTCGGTTGCAGGCCAGTTCCGGTTCGTTCCCTACGATCCCGCATGGAACAGCTTCTCGTCGCTGCTGACCGGCGGCTTGCTGATGGATTTCTACAACGATTGCCTCTTGAATCTGGTGGACTTCTTCAATCAGCAATTCACCGCGCAGCCGGGCGACACCGATCTTGTTTCTCCTGCGCAAAAGCGCTTCACGTCTTTCGTGACGAATCTGTTTCTGGTGCAGTACGTCAATACGGACAACGGAAGCTACGTATTCCTTTCCCAGACCGAGCACAACCTACTGCAGCAGTTCTACAGCAGCCTGCGCGCCCTTCTGCAGAGCAAGACGTACTGCGCCATGTTTGACGGCGCTCGCCAGTTCCCCAGCTCATACCCTTTTGCCGCACTAGGAATTAACACGATCTTCGGCAAGGGTCTGTTCTCGTTCAGCCCTAGTCCGCTGCGCACCCGCATGCGCGTGGACCCGACGGGCAGCCGCGCCTACACTGTGGGCACGGATTCCGTCATCGATGTGTACGACCTGACGGCGCAGCAGATGGCGGTCCAGTTGACGTTCCCCACACCCGGCGCGGTCATACAGGACGTAGCGTTCTCGACCGACGGCACTGAGCTCTATGTGATCGCCAACCTCAACAATGCCGACACCGCCTTTGCTACCGCCACGGTGAACGGCTTGACGCACACGTGGTCCGGAACCATCGTCGTCTGCAACAAGATTCTGGTCACGCTGGCGACGTGGACTTCCGCGGCCGGCACTCTGAAGGTTTGCGCTATTGCTTCGGATGGGCTGTATGTCATCGATCCGGCCAACGTCAGCGCAACGCCCACGCCAACCTATGCATTTAATGGCTTCGGCCACCTGGTCGTGGATCAGGGCAGTAACCAGGCCTTCGCCACGGCCTGCAGCACCGCGCCCGTGAACAATGTCGTGGATCACTTCGATGAAGTGGTGCGGCTGAACCTGCTGGACGCGACCGCGCAGCCGTTTCTCTATCCGCTGAGTGCCACTCCGGGAGCGGCGAGCGGTAATGACACCGACGACATCGCTTTGGTGCCGGTGAATCAACTTCCCGGTCAACCTGCGACCGGTCAACTATTCGTCTCCTTCGGCCTCTCGGGACGGGCAGACAAACTAATGTCCGTGTTCCCTTCTACCGGAACCAGTGCCGCAGCCACGGTCTCGAACCTGGATCTCGGAGAGAACACCGCTGTGAGCCTGGCCTACAACCAGGTCACAAACTTCCTGATGATCACGTTTGAAGATAGCTACCGCATCAAACTCTACCGGCCTGCCCGGCCATCGCTGGAAAACTACCGGCATCCCACGCAGGTGCAGCCCATCGCAATTAGCTACCAACAGGCCACCAGCAGGGTTCACGTGTGGAACGATATCAGCAATACCATCACCGTGATTCCTGCATCGGAGATCGCTCCGGTGAATGCGAATGGATACGCCAACGCCTGGCCGCTCAACACTCTGGTGGCATATCGCGTGGCCGTGATCGACGCGTTCCTTGATTTGATCGGCGGTGCTCTGCAGTATTTCAAGGATTGTTTCTGCGATCACCTGCTGGTACAGTGCCCCACCTGCGATGGAGACGAGGAGTTGTTCCTGGCCTGCATTAGCATTCGCAACGGCGAGGTTTATAAAGTCTGTAATTTTTCCAAGCGGAAGTACGTGAAGAGCTTCCCCACCGTGGGATACTGGATGTCGCTGGTGCCGATTGTCCCCCTGCTGCACTGGGTGGCGGAGAAATTCTGCTGCTCGGTCCTTCCGGAATATTTCGGCGCGCGGAACGCGCCGCAGCCGTCAAAAGCGTACATGGCCAATCCGACCAGCGGCGCTTACACCTACAAGTATTCCGCAGAGACAGCAAGAAGTGCGGTCAACTTCACCACCGGGCTCAAGGGAAATGCGGTATCCGCCGTCGGCAAACTCTCGGGCAGCGAAAAGTTCTTGGGTTCGTACGCCGCCGTCTCGAGGATTCCACCCGCCTTCTCGGTGTCGTCGGGAGTCACGTCTGCCGATCTGCTGGGCCAGAGTGTGAACGCGGCAACCGCTAAACTCGCTGCGTCCAAAATCACGGTAGACACGGTCATGCCCTTCGACAAGACGCAGGTCGCCACCAATGTGACGCGCTATGCGACTTTGCCGCAGAATTTGAAGCCCGGGTCAGTGGTTACGCTGGTGGCTAACCAACAGGGCGTGGTGCAGTACTACATGCTGAGTACAGCGCCTCCGGCACAGCAGCAGTTAAATTCGGCCCTCACGCAAATCGCCACGCTGCAGACCACATTGGCAAACGTGCAGGCCAGCAACGCGAAGGAACTGGCGGCTCGAGACCTGGCGATTCAGAATCTGCAGACGCAAGTGCAGAAGATTTCTGGATTCGTTAAGTTCACGGGTTGATCATCGGACGGCCGGCATCACGCCACCTTGCCGGCTGGTTCTTCATTCAGCAAGGTGGCACAAATCGATGGCGAACATATCCATTGGCGTGTACGTTCACGCCGAGCCCGAGCGGCTCAAGGCGACGCTGGCCAGTCTTCGCGCCCACACGGAGGCGGAACATGACTTGCTCCTGCTAGGCGATGGTCCGGACGAAGAAACTGGTGCCGCCTTGCTCACCATGAGCGGAATTTCCCAATCGAATACCGGCGAACCCAAGGGCACGGCAGCTTGTTTCAACCGTCTATTGCGCCGCCGCTCAGCTCCGATTTTCGTTTTGCTGGAAAGCGGAACTGAGGTCGCCCCGGGGTGGCTGGAAGCGCTTCTGGTAGCGACGCAACGCTACCCAAAGTGCGGTTTAGCGGGTCCCTCCACCAACCGGGCATGGAACCAGCAATGCATTTTCCCGACGGCGCGGGATGAAACTGACGAGGTCTCGCGAATTGCGATTGTCGCGGCCCGTCGATTTGGCGCGACCTGCCGCACGCTCGAGCCTCTCCACACACTCGCGGACTTTTGCTATCTGGTGCGCCGCGAAGTAGTCGATGCCATTGGCGAGGCCGACGAAGGCTATGGGCTTGGCCCTTGCTGGGAAATGGATTACAACATTCGGGCCGCGCGAGCCGGATTTCAGGCGCTCTGGGCCTGCTCGTCCTATGTGCACCGCGCTCCTTTCACTACCCGGAGGCAGCACGAGGAATCGGACCGCTTCGGAGCCAGCAAACATCTGTATCAGGACAAGTTCTGCGGACTCCGGCTGCGCGGGCTCAAGAACGACTACCGCTCCCACTGTCGCGGGGGTGCATGCCCGAATTTTGCACCCGCCAATCTGATCGCTCTGCGCCATCCGTCGGTGGAAAACGAACCAAGACCGGTCCCGCATCCGGCAGCCACAGTAACCGACTGGCCACTCGTGAGCTGCATCATGCCCACGTACAACCGCCGGGCGTTCATTGAGAGGTCGCTGGAGTACTTCTTCCGCCAGGACTATCCCCGACTCGAGCTCATTCTTGTCGACGACGGGGCTGATCCGATTGCCGATCTGTTGCCGATGGACCCCCGAATCCGCTACCACCGGCTGCCCGAGAGACGAACCGTCGGCGAGAAGCGAAATTACGCCAATCAACTCGCGCGTGGCCGTTTCATTTGTCACTGGGACGATGATGACTGGTACAGCGCCTCCCGGGTGCGCCGCCAGATCACTCCTCTCCTGGAGGGGAAAGCACAGGTCTCGGGTACCAGCACGCTTTACTTCTACAATCACGACAAGAACCAGGCATTTCGCTATCAATATCGAGCGAACCGGCCGTGGGTGGCCGGTAACACTCTGGTCTACAGCAAGTCGCTGTGGGAGCGCCGGCCATTTGAACCGATCCAGATCGCCGAGGACGTAAAGTTTATCGCTCCGCTCGCGGCTGATCTTATCTGCGATCTGAAAGATCTCGAGCTCTGCATCGGGTCGATTCATGGCGCTAACGTGAGTCCCAAGATTACGAGCGGAGCGTTCTGGACGCCGGAACCGGCAGAAAAGATTCGGGCGATTTTCCAGCGGGAACCTGCGCCGGGAGAGCGGGACGCCAGGATCGAGCACGCTTTGCCCCTGGTTTCGTGCATCATGCCGACGTATAACCGTCGGCCATTCATTCCGCTTTCACTCTCGTGTTTCCAGGCGCAGACCTATCCCAACCGTGAACTCATCGTGGTTGACGACGGGGCCGATCCCGTCGCTGATCTTCTGCAGGGCGATCCGCAAGTACGCCACATTCGCCTCGATCGGCGGCTGAGTATCGGAGCCAAACGGAATATCGCTTGTGAACAGGCGCGCGGACTTTTTATCGCGCACTGGGACGACGATGATTGGTACGCGCCGCAGCGCCTGGCTGCCCAGTTGCAGCCTCTGCTGACCGACACGCACGATCTTACCGGACTCATCAACAGCTACGTGTTGCAGATGCCGGATGGAAGATTCTGGACCACTTCGGAGGCAGTTCATCGCCGGATGTTCGTGGGCGACATGCATGGGGGCACTCTCGTGTACCGGCGCTCGCTGTGGCTCAACGGAATCCGCTATCCCGAAACCAGCCTTGCCGAAGATGCCATGTTCATCCGCCGTGCCTCCGAAACCCGCAAGCGACTGCTGCGCTTGAGCAATCCCGGACTTTTTATTTATTTGCGGCACGGCCAGAACACATGGAAGTTCGACAGTGGACGTTTTCTCGATCCGGCAGGGTGGAGGTCGGTAGCAGCGCCGTCGGGATTCGCCCCGGACTTGCTGGACGCTTACCGGCGGGCCGTGTGTGCCACTGCCGCAGCATGAGCCTTGATAGGTGGGTTGTTGTGGGGTTGCCCGTAACAATTCTACTTTGGCGATGTTGCTAGCCTGCCCGCCTTCCACAGCAGAAACGACATCGAGTCCGCCGCGGCATACAAATCGACGCCGCAGCCGCAGCGCAGTCGTTTGTAGTCGAACGCACTGGAGCCGCATCGGTAGCAACGCAGGGGCAAAATCGTCCGTCTATAAAGATCGATGGTCTCGATCGCTCCGAACAAATTAAACAGGTCGTCCTCAGAGAAATAGCCCGGACTAGTCAGCGCCGACGCGATTTCGTTCGAAAGAGGCTCTGCGCAGTCCATCAGGTGCCGCATGCCTAGCAAGACATGCAGGCAATTGGCTGTTCCCGGCGGATTGTACCGTCTGAAGTCCGGATTTTCCGGATGGGATGAATGCACGTCCTCAAGGATATAGAGACCGCCTGGCTGAACGAAGGGGAAGGCCTTGATGAGGCACGAGGCCTGGTGCGGCGGCAAATGGCTGCCATCGTCCACGATGAGATCGAAGCGGCGTCCCAATCGGGCGAACATCGCCTCGATGGCGCCAGCGTCGCCCTGATCCGCCTGGACGTACTCGATGCGATCGCTGTGTGGCCACGCTGGTGTGGGAGCGGCGATGTCTACGCCGACAATCATTGCGCGCGGAAAGCGATCGGCGAGCCAGCGAATCGACGCACCCTCCAACACCCCAAATTCAAGGATGTCGGCGGCATCGCCGAGCGAAACGAAGGCGTGCTCATACGCATTTGTGTAGCGATGCCAATAGTGTTTGTCGCTCTCGATATGGACGCCTTCGCCCGTCGTGGCAGCTGCCCGCAAGGGCCTGCCAATTGGCTCGGCTTGGCCGGCCGCAGGCGGTTCCGCGCCCGCAGCCGGCTCAGGGGACATTCCCACGATGTGCTGACAACGCTCCAGGAATAGCCGCTGATTCGCGGGCTCGCGGATTCCGAAAGTGTGTAAAAAGCTGCCGCCGTACTCTGTATTCAAACCAAATTGGCAGTCGCCGGTCAGCTTCCATTGTGCCGCCTCAACCGACGACGGCCAGATTTTGTGAACCGGGTGTCCTAACGCTTCGCATCGGTAAGTCAATTCCTCTCCCACATCGCCCCGGTCTGTCGGTGCAAACGAAGGACAGCCTAGCTGCTTCCAGAGCTCCGTGGTCACGGCCATGCAGAATGGCCCCACATAGAGGTGGCCGCCGTTCCTTAAGTGGTTGGCCCTCTGAACGCATCCGGCGAGTTCGCCGCGCGCCGCGTGCGCGGCCAAAGCCAGTATCGCGCGGCTATTGAGCGGGACGCAGTCGATATCCAGGATGACGACAAGGTCGTGCGCGGTGTTTGTCATGAAGTCATCGATCGCCGCAGCATGAGTCCTCCGGGTCAATATCTGTCGCACCTCAAAATCCGAGGCAACGAACTCTTTAAGAACAGCCCTTTGGCTGGCGACGACACTGTCCGGTATGTTGTCCAAATAGAACGACACGACAACCTTAGACAAGGCACGCGGGATTGAGTTGTTTTCGGAAGTCACCGTGCCGATCATCGCCACACGTAATCCGCGTAAGACCCGTTGGCATTGAATTCCTTGGCGACGTCGCTGAAGCCCGACGACTGAGCCGCCAGATATGGCGTGCAGACATAGCAATTGCCGCGCGGCTGAAGCTCGTTCGCGTACCAATTGTCGATAACGTTTCGCACCCCGCCGAGACTTGCTTCGATAGCGGGTTGGCAATCCAGATTTGCGACATAAGCGTGGGTGCCGCAGACCGATCCAGCACGTGCCAGAAGATCGTCGAACGGATACAGAAAATTGCCCCAGGATGCCCGGCAAATCGCGCCAACGTAACAAAGATCGTATGAGGCTGGGCAGCGTGCCATCGCGGCATCGAGCCTTGGCGTGAAATCCTCGGCCAGTTGGACATCGTCCTCGAATATCAAGACGTTACGATGCCCCTTTATCAGCGCGGCTCTGAGCACGGCCAAATGGCTCATACAGCAGCCCCCCTGCCCATCGGACACAGCACCGGAATGCGCGAGCAGTGATCCGTCAATCGCATCGAAAAAGGCGACCCGCGCCGACAACCCCGCCGTCTCGAATTCCGCGGCGGCCATTCGGCGGCGATCCGGCCGCCGGGCGAGATTGATGCAATAGGCGGCGTCGATCGTCAGGGCTTTGTAGATCATCCAGGAGTGACGGCTTGGCCGGAATGCCCGGCCCAGGCCACGCGCCGCGACGAACCCATCGACGGCCGCCTTGACCTCGGGACCGTGGGTATAATCATGTCCGGCGATCAACCCGCCCTGCCGTAATTTTGGCCACCACGCCGCCAGGTCGCAGCTGACCGCGTCGAAGCTGTGGGCCGCGTCGATGAAGACGAAATCCAAAGTTTGATCAGCAAACGCAGCGGCCGCGTCGACGCTCAGGCAGCGGTGGGTGCAGAGGGTGGAAAGCAGGCCCGCGCGCTCAAGGTTGGCCGCGAATTCCTCGTACAAATCGCCGTGACCGACATGCGGATCGCCAGCGAAAGTGTCGACCACGTCGAAACGAATATCCAGACCCGTCTCGGCAATTCGCTCCGCGAGATAACAGGTGGAACGTCCTTTATACGCGCCGACTTCCACGAACCGGGCGGGCTTGCTCCCGCATCGCCGGATCGCTAGTTCGTAGATGTCGTCGAAGTCGAACCAGCCTTCGATAGATTCATACAAGACTGCCACGACGGTACCTCTCGCTCCGATCCCTCGGACAGGATCGAGGCCGAGCGCGAGCACAGTGAATGCTCCTAGGCAATTTGGCGTAACCTCGTGAATACCACTGTAGAGTTCTTCATTCCGACCGTCAAGAAAGGCAGTTCGTACTCTGCCTCAGCGCGAACTGGGCCTGGGAGCAGGGATTTTTCGCCAACCTTTATGCGGATCAGGCGGCGCTTCGGTTGCCGCCGCAGCATTGGACGGTCTGGCCCGCAAATTCTGAGCGGGGGCAGATTCCGGTAGGCCGTCCTCCCGGCTAGCCGATCACTCGCGTGGAACCTCCCCTCTGCAGAAGGCACATTGATTTCCAGATCAGATGAATCTTGATCCATTCATGATCCACGATCATTGGTTTATAGTGGTGGAGGCGGCGGGAGTCGAACCCGCGTCCGAAAATGTTACTGGTCAAGAGAACTACATGCTTAGTCGAGTTCATGCCCTGGGCATTACCCCAGGACGTTCGCGGCCCGCGCTCAGAACCGACAAGAAACGCGTTCCGCTAGCCTGTGATCTTAGCCTCCCGCCCCAGACGTAGACGAGAAGAGCAGCCCGCTGTGTGACGTCGTTTGGAGGCCCACGGGCGAAGCCTCCTCGGACGGCTGCCTAAACTAGTTAGGCTGCGTATGCCATCTGTTGATTGGCAATTATCATTTTGCCCACGATTACGGGTGTGTGCACCCCGGCATGCCTCTTGGCCGCAAGCATCTCCGTCGAAGCCGTGACGCCCCCACTGGTGGGATGGCCTTGCAAAGGAACTGCTTCCAGACTAGGTTGCCCGAGAAGGGAAGTCAATTCATTAGATGACGGGCAGCCAGCCATAGGTTCCGGCTGGGGCTGCTCGGGTATCCCCCTCCCCCCTCATTTTTTCGCATTCTCGTTAAGATACTGATTTCATGATGGTTAGCCGTGGCATATGCCAGGTAATAAACTAGTTGACACACATGTGCGCTTATGGCGGGTGGCCCACTCAAACCGAAAAGACGGGATTGACCCCAATTCCTAGCCGGCAAAGTTAGTGAATGTTCCGTCCCCATATTTCCTGTCCGGCTGTCGGACTGCCCCACTCAAGCCAAAGGACGGCTTGAATGGGCCACCCGTCCTGCTCAGTGGGGCACCGGTGCTCGGCGAAAGAAAACCGGGGTGTGGCCCACTCAAGCCTTGTTTTGGCTTGAGTGGGGATGTTCATCCGTCACAGACTTGGGGCTGGCGAGCAGGCTAGATTGTCCTCATGCCATGGGGACTCACGCGGTTTCAGCACAGCGGGCAGAGTCATTTCGTTACTTTCTGCTGTTATCACCGGCGTCTGTTGCTTGTCAGCGACGAAAGCCGACGAATCTTCGAAGCGGCTTTGGAGCGGGTGCGGCGCAGTTACAGGCTTCGGGTTTTCGGGTACGTGGTCATGCCGGAGCATGTGCATCTGCTGCTCAGTGAACCGCAACAGGATGCGTCCAGCGATCGAAATGCCCCACTCAAGCCAAAGGACGGCTTGAATGGGCCACCCGTACTAAATGGGCCACCCGTACTCTGCGAGCCGCGGCGGGGTACGCTGGCTGATGCGCTGAAGTCGCTGAAGCAGGGAGTATCGCGGCGGTTGATTGGCGACGCGGAGCATTTCTGGCAAAAGCGGTACTATGATTTCAACATTCGAAATTACCCGCAGTTTGTGGAGAAGCTGCGTTACATTCATCGCAATCCGGTGAGGGCTGGGTTGTGCGAATGTCCGGAGGACTGGGAGTGGAGCAGTTTTCGCCACTACGCAACTGGTTGTGAGGGACGGGTTGAGATCGAGTCGGAATGGACGGCGCGAAGACGCGAACGAGCGGCCGGAAGAATTTGTCCAGTGATAGAACTGCCCCACTCAAGCCAAAATCGGGCTTGAGTGGGCCACCCGCCCCACTCAAGCCAAAAGCGAGCTTGAGTGGGCCACCCGCCAAGCATTTTATACGTCATAACATCCATACTGGTAGGCATGAGTCTCTTATTTCCAGGAGGAATCAATGAAGCAACAAACCACAGTCAAAGTGATCGTGTTGGGAGTTTTTGCGCTGGTTATCGTGCTCGGCGAGTGCTGGCAAGCGCAGGCGCAGGTCGCCAAAGGACCCTATCCGAGCATGGCTCCGCTTGATCAATACCTGATGGATCGAAACGCTGAGATCGCCATGGCTCGGAGCGCGGCGCCCGAGGCAATCTCGCGCGATGCCGATGTCCTCGTCCTTGGACGGCATGGCTACGAAACCGCAGTCAAAGGCAAGAACGGTTTCGTGTGTCTGGTGGAGCGAGGGTGGATGTCCCCATTCGAGGGTGAGGGTGGTGTTGGTTTTTGGAACCCTAAAATTCGAGGTCCGGTCTGCTTCAATCCGCCAGCTACCCGAACCATTCTGCCGATGACCTATAAAAGAACGGAGATGGTGTTGGCCGGTCAATCCAAAGCTCAGATGATCGACGGCATCAAGACATTTATAAAGCAAGAACTGCCGCCCCTGGAGCCTGGAGCCATGGCCTACATGATGTCGAAGGAACAGTACCTTACCGATGCCGATCACCACAACTGGATTGCCCACCTGATGTTTTACACGCCGCTCATGGACGGTGCGGTTTGGGGTGCAGATCTGTCCGACTCCCCTGTGATGCTAAATCCGCAGTTTCGTGGCGCTCCGGAACCAATCGACGTATTCATGATTCCCGCGGGCTGGTGGTCGGATGGAACGGCGGACCCAGTCAGGCTCAGGTAGGAACGCACCGCAAATTCGACAGAGGCGAGCGAGCGGCGGGGAGACTCTGTTCTGGGATAGAACTGCCCCACTCAAGCCAAAATACGGCTTGAATGGGCCACCGGCCAGCATTATTTGAGCGAGGCCTGCATCGTCGCTTCCAGCTTCGTCTTCACCTCGGGCCACTCGTCATCGAGAATGCTGAAGTAGACTGTGTCGCGGACTCGTCCGGTCCAGGTCAACAAGTGCCTCCGAAGCGTGCCTTCTTCTTTTGCGCCGATGCGCAGAATCGCGTTGCGCGATTTCTGGTTCAAACCATCCGTCTTGAGTTCCAGGCGGATGCACTTCCAAACTTCAAACGCGTGCCGCAGCATCAGGTATTTCGCTTCGGTATTGACGCCGGTGCGCTGCCAGGCTGGCGCGATCCAGGTCGATCCGATCTCGACCCGGCGGTTGACGTGGTCGATGTTCATGAAGCGCGTGCTGCCGATGGCGCGGCCGGAACTCCGTTCCACGGTGGCGAACACGACGGACTCGCCGCGCTTCTGCTCGTCAAACGCCTTGCCGATCATCCTGCGAAAATCCTCCGGAGTTTTCATGGAGTAGGGAATCCAGCGAAAAATGTCGTCCAGATCGCTCTTCGCAATCTCCCAGAAGAGTTCTGCGTGTTCGTGGCGAAGCGGTTCGAGACGCACCACGGTTCCTTCCAAGGGTTAGCGGCAAAATTATGTTCAATGGCGCGGCGCTCATGATTTCCTTTCCCGTGCGGAGTTCCATCATTATCTTGCATCTTGCGGCTTTTTCAGGCATCTCTACTACGGCGAGGGCTTAGGGGATTCTGTTTCAACATGTGAGTATTGTTCTGAAATGTTGAAAGATGTTGACCTGAAATGATGTCAAACGTCCAACCACTGGCGATGCGACAGACAATCCATCCATGTTGTCGAGGAGAACTCTGAGTGAAGTCGCACTGCCTGCCATTTTCCCAAATCCCGCACACCACGCGTCTGTTCGCCGATTTCCTCGCATACCAGCCCGCGGTTCAGCCGTTCTATCCCAGGCCGCCTCATTTTCAAGAATGGTTGCAAGAAGAAGCCGCCAAGATTTCCTACGATTCCTCGCGCCGCGAGCGCGTCGCCGCCATCCTCGAGCGCCAGAACAAATCCTGGGACGCCTCCCCGAAAACGCTGGCCAACCTCGACCGCCTGTGCAAGGGCGCGGCCGCGGTCGTCACCGGGCAGCAAGTCGGACTTTTCGGCGGACCCATGTTCGCCGTCTACAAAGCTCTCACTGCGGTCAAGCTTGCAGAACAGGCGACTGCAGCCGGTGTGGACGCGGTCCCGATTTTCTGGCTCGCTACTTACGACCATGATCTGGCCGAGGTGAACCACGTTTCCATTCCCGGCCCGGACGGCGCGCTGCAGGTACTCACTACGACGAGCCACGACGTCCCCGGGGCGCCGGTCAGTGCCGTTCGTCTCGGCGACGAGATTCTTCCTCTGGTCGATCAGGCATCGAAGCTGCTCGGGGATTCCGAGGCGGCGCAGTTTCTGCGCGAGTCCTACCGTCCCGGCGAGTCGCTGGGCACGGCCTTTGCCCGCTTCTACGCCCATGTGTTTGCGGAGTGGGGCGTGATTCTGCTCGACGCCTCCGATGGCGAAATCGACCGCGTTGCCGAGCCCATGTATCGCGCCACGGCAGAACGTGCCGACGAACTCTCCGCCGCGCTGCTAGCGCGGGGTGCGGCGCTTGAAGCGGCAGGCTACCACCAGCAGGTGAAGGTCACATCTTCTTCTGTATTGCTCTTCACCATGCAGCACGGCGCGCGTACTCCGATTTATCATCGAGGTCATGGGAGTAGTGGGGAATTCGTCATCGGCAGCGACGCCGCGGCCGAGAAGCTTTCGCAATCCGAACTGGTCGCCCGCATCGCAGCCAGTCCAGAACAATTCAGTCCCAACGTCCTGTTGCGACCTATCGTCGAGGATTACCTGCTGCCCACGCTCGCTTACACCGGAGGCGCTGCCGAGACGGCTTATTTCGCGCAGGCGGGAGCGGTGTACGAAGCTCTTCTCGGACGCGTGACGCCCATTGTTCCGCGATTCTCCGCGACCATCGTCGAAACAAAGATGCAGCGCCTGCTCGAGCGCCACGGAATCGCCGTGCCCGACGTATTCGCCGGTCCCGATGCATTACGCCGTCAACTGGCGGAGCGCGGACTGCCCGAGGATTTGCAAACCGCCTTCGACGCCGCCAGAAAGTCGATGGATTCGCACCTGTCCAACATCAAAGAGAAGCTGGCGACGCTCGACCGTACGCTGGTCGATGCCGCGGAAACGGCCCGCTCGAAAATCGAACACCAACTTGAGCGTCTGCAATCGCAGGCCGCCCGCGCGGAAGCGCAGAAGAGCGAACTGGTGACCCGCCACGCCGAAACTCTAAGCCAGGCGCTCTATCCTGATAAAGGATTGCAGGAGCGGGGCATCGGCGGCATCTACTTCCTGGCGCGCTACGGCCGCGAATTTCTGCAGCAGCTATACGACGCCATGCAGCCCGATTGCCACGACCACCAGATTGTAGAGTTGTAGCGTTACGCTATTGCTTGATCCAGTTTTCCAGATCCGCGAGCGATTCCACGCGTGGAAACTGGCGCTCGCGATACGCGCCGGCCATGTCGAACAGAACCGCCTGCATTCCGGCCTTGCGCGCGCCGACGTAGTCGACCGAATACACGTCGCCCACGTACAGGCTCTCGGCGGGTTCGGCCTTCATCTCGCGCAGGGCCGCTTCGAAGATTGCGGGATGCGGTTTCTCCTGCCCCACATTTCCCGAGTCGGTGATGCTGGCAAAGCAGTCGGCAATCCCGCAGCGTTGTAGCACTGCGTCGATCTTGCCGTCGGCGTTCGAGATGACTGCAATCGCGTAGTCGCGCCGAATGCGCTGCAGCGCTTCACGCGTCCCGGGCAGAATCTGGTCCCAGTTGGCAGAATTCTGCGTGTTGGCGATCAGCGCGTCGCGCACGCCATCATCAAGAGCATTCAGTTGTTGCAGCAGGTAGGTATGAAAAGTCCACCAGAACCCGTGGTCAACCCTGCCTGCGATCATGCCTTGATCGAATTCGTGTTTGGTTCGACGCTCCAGGGCCTGCCAGGCGGCGAGCGTGGGATGCCGTTCCTCTGGCAGCGGCGCCAGCATCCGGGCGCGGTTGGGAAACAGCAGAGTGTTGCCCACGTCAAAGAAAATGAAACGGCATTTTGCCATCTTTCCATATTAACCAAATTGACCAAGCCTTATTAAACAAGGCGAAGGAATCCGGCTTGCCTCGTGACCAGAGAGTTGCCCACGTTGGCAGAGCGGTGAATTGGAGCGCGAAAGATGTAATAATCCAAGGCTCAGGCCTGCTGTGGTTTCAGGCCACGGTTCGACTCCATGGCTCTCCCTGCTGCCGTAACGCTGATTTCAGGTTTTACCCGGACCACGCGGGCGGCATTTGCCGTTTATGCGGTCGCGCGAGCTTACGCCACTATGTTCATCGGCGTGGCCGTTGCACTGCTCTATCGCGGGTCGCGGCAGGATGTCTACAACATTCTCTGGGCGGTGGTCTTCGGCTTCGCCACGCTCAACATCCTCACCCTGGCCGCCCGGCGCCTGGAACCTTCTCGCCGCGGGTTGAGCTTCGGGGAACTTATGGCCGTCATGGTGGTTTTGTTGTCGATCTTCCTGCTGGGGTGGGAAATGCTGAACCTGTTCCACGTCTTCCCTATCAAACTAAAGCACTGAAAAGAGGGCGATAGCGGAGTTCTTCACAGAGTTCCTGCGGGGAAAACAGTACGTACAACAAAATACGTACAAGCTGGCATCCCGGTTCCGGAAAGCTTCTTCTCTGCGTCGGGGCCCGCTTTGCGGTATGATTCGCTCAATGGCGAAGAATTCCCCTAATTTCGAAGTGACGTGTCCGTGCTGCAATGCGGTGCTCAAAATCGACGTCGAGACCCGCGCCGTCATCGCCCACACCGCGGCCGTGAAGCCGAAGACTTTTAACGACATGGAGGCTGCGGCCAAGGCCATGCGGGAGCAGGACAGCCGGCGCGAGTCCATCTTCCAGCAATCGGTCGAGGCCCAGAGGCATGCCTCCGACCTCCTCGAGAAGAAATTTCAGGAGGCCGTGAAGAAGGCGAAAGAGACGCCGGACACGGGCAAGCCGATTCGGGATTTCGATCTCGATTGATTCGACACCACGCTGATTCGAGCTTGCTGATTCGCAGCACTGTTTTGCACCCACTGAATTGCACTCTATGAGCCGTCCTCTTCTTCTCGGCCACCGCGGCGCCCGCGCCCTCAAGTCGATTCCGGAAAACACGATCGCCTCCTTCGACCAGGCGTTGGCCGACGGGTGCGACGGATTCGAATTCGATGTGCGCCTCACTGAGGATGACGAGGCCGTGGTCTGCCATGATCCGAAGACCGCCGGAATAGAAATATCCCGCGCCACCGCGAAGCAGGTTTCCCAACTACCCCGCTTGCGCGATGTTCTGCAACGTTACCGCGATTCGTTTCTCGACATTGAATTGAAGGTCAAGGGCCTGGAGAGAATCACGCTCGATCTGTTCCTGCGGCACAAGCCACGCGGAGGATTCGTGGTCTCATCCTTTATGCCCGGAGCGCTGAAGTCGGTGCGCGCGCTGGACGCCACGGTTCCGCTTGGCCTTATTTGTGAGTCCAAGACGCAGCTCCGCTACTGGAGTGAACTTCCGGTGCAGTATGTGATTGCTGAGCAGGAGCTGGCCGAGCCAGAACTGGTCCGCAAAATAAAGGGAGCCGGGAAGAAAGTGCTGGTCTGGACCGTCAACGAACCTGCAGACATGCAGCGCTTCGCGGAGTACGGTGTTGATGGCATCATCTCCGACAACACGCGCCTGCTCTGCCAAACGCTGAAGGTGTAGCCGTCTCCGCGTAGAAGTTTCCCACAGACGGCCGTTTCGGCGCGGGCATGGCGATGTGCTACTGTGCTCGCTGGACAACACTTCCACTCGTCATGCCCGCTCGTACTTCCACTGCTCTGCTGGTCTTCCTCTTCCTCCTTGCCGGAATGGTTTCATTACACGGCCAAGCTCAAGCCCCCACGGCTGACACGGCGGGGCCGATCTCGACGGATCGGCCTGCGATTACGGACTCCAGCGTGGTTGTGCCCGCCGGCAGCCTGCAGGCGGAGAATGGATTTCTGGAAACTGGCGGCCAAGGGCAGAGCGTGGTGGACGGTCCGGAGACTTTGCTGCGCATTGGCGTTGCCAAGAAGACAGAGCTGCGGTTCAACCTGCCGGACTATTTTGGCAACCTGACCACTGGCGGGTCGGCCTCGGGATTTGGAGACTTTGCCGTCGGTGTAAAACAGCAGCTTGGCCCCACCCCGGGTGGATTCGATGTGTCGGCAGTCGTCTTCGTCAGTTTCCCGACCGGCGCCAAGGGCGTGACCAGCGGCGGGTACGATCCGGGAGTGCAGGTGCCGTGGTCGCGCGCGCTCTCGGCAAACTGGACGGCGGCCGGCATGTTCTCAGTGTATTTTCCCACGCAAGGAAGCACGCGAAATGTGACGGGGGAAGGAGCGTTCCTGCTAGACCGGCAATTGACCAAGCCCTGGGATGCGTTTGTGGAGTACTCCGGTGATTTTCCAGAAAATGGCGGTCCGCGGCACTTGCTGCATTTTGGGACCGCTCTAAAGATCGCAAAGCAGCAGCAGGTTGATTTCCATGTTGGCGTGGGTTTGTCGTCGGCGGCAGTGGATCACATCATCGGAATCGGCTACTCGTTCCGCTTTCAGGCGATCCGCACTCAGGCGATCGGCCGCTAGTCCTATTCGGATATCTGGAATTCCATGTTCTCATCGACGGAAAGCTGGGCGGGCGTGCCCGAGGTGTTCTCGCCGGAACGGGTCGCGACGACACGAAAACCGCCGGAACTCGTTTCTACGGAGTAGGTGTACGGGAGACGCTGGCGGGCGACCGTAATGGTCTGGGACGAAATCAGTTCGTCGAGCGAGGCATATTTTCCCTCGGTGGCAAAGTAGCGGCGCTCGGCTGAGGCGATGCTGATCAGATCGCTCTTCACGCCGGTGATGTTGATGGCCGCCTGCGGGTTATTCGCGCCCGCTTCAGCAGATGCGCTCTTCGCCTGCTTGGAATAAATGTACATGCCAATCGCCAATACGATGACAAGGCTGAGCAAGCCAAACATGCCTCTCATGGGTCCCTCCCCTGAAGGCAATTGCACCGCGAAACCGGGGGGCTGGCAAGTAACCGGAGGCTATGTCTATCAGGAATCAGAACTCGTAATGCAGTCCAACGGTTACGTTGTTTGCGTGGAAGTTTCGAGGAGCGGTGAACCCGTAGGCGGGACCGCTCATCGCAGTATTTGGCAGCGTGCTGCAGGGCACGACCGGAGCCGGCATAGTCGGCAGCGGAAGCGCGCTGGAGGGATTGCAATACTCTGCTCCCGAAGGACCACCCTCGCCGTAGCCGAAGTAGTCATACTCGCCCTTCAAGATCAGGTTCTTTCGCATCGCATAGGAGAGATTCACAAAAGGCGTCTGGTAGGTAGAGACCAGCGATCCGTTCACATCGCGCGGATCGTTGAAAAAGCGGCTGCCGTTGACCGAGCTTATTCGGTAGCCGATGTGGGCGTGGAACTTGTCGATCGGCGAAAGAGCCAAGGCCACTGACGCGTACTGCGTTGGCGCCTTCATGAAGTCCTTAGCCGGACCAAAAGTATAAGGACCAGTTCCCCCGCGGGGAGGCGGAGACGGGCAAGCCGCGCCGGTGGGCGTCGCGGCGCCCGGTATGGTGGGGCTTGAGGCCGTGCCCAGGAAGCAGATGTTGGTCGCCGTGTACACGTCGCTGTAGGCATAGCCGATGTCGAACCCGTAGTGCTCGTTCGGCATCAAGTCAGCGTTCAAACTCACGATGCGGCTATGATCGACGTGCTGGAGCGGGCCATCAACCGACGCTGTGCCTGTATTGTTCGTATTGTTGTGGCGCTCGAGGTCATTGTACGCGCCGGAGAACGTCGCCCAGGTCTTCGGCCGGTAAGTAGTGCGAATTCTGTAATGCTGAAGCTGGCGGGGCGCGACCGGGGTGAGGACATTGTCGGCGTACAGAAGCTCGACCGAACCGTTGATGTTCCAGTTGTCCGCCGGCTGCACATTGACGCCGAAGGTACCGCCGTCCTCGTAGATGGCGATGTGGGAGATGCCGGACAGGTATCCCGTGGCGTTCGCGGCACCTTCGCCGATGGTGTGCTGCTGGTAGTGATAGGTGAGCGTGAACGTGGTGCGATCCGTAAGGTCGTACGCCGCTGTGAGGTTGTTCGTGATGAACTTCTGGCCGAAGAAATCAAACAGCGGCGTAGCGACGCTTGGACTGCCTTCAAACGAAGAAGTTGCCTTGCCCGTGATCGGGTTGATCGGAGTGTTGATCACCGTGGTGGTTAACGCCGTGCTATTGATGGTCGGGGGTACGGAAGTCGAAGTCACGGTGGTTAGACTCGTAATGTTGGCAACTCCCGGCTGGTGCACATTCGAGTAGTCGATCTGCTCGGAGATGCTGAGCTTTTTCAGCACCTGCCAGGTGACGCCGTAGTCGGAGGCGATTGCTTCCCGCTTGGCGCTGGCGTTGCCCGCATACGTGATTTCGCGGCTGGTTCCCACCAGACCCTGGAAGTCGTCGTAGTAGTTTGGCAGGCTCGTGTTCGCCTTGGTGTAGCGAACATTGCCGTTCATCGTAACGTTCTTGATGCTGGAGCTTTGTAACCGGAAGATTTCGGTCGGGAAGATTTCGCGGGTGGGCTGGGAACGCGAATAGCTGGTAATCACATTACACGCCGGATCGACGATGGGTAGACCGTTCGGACTCGGATTCGGGTAAATTGAGGCGGCTCCAACGCCGGCGTTGCAGTTGATGCCGACCGGCTTGTTGATCGGATTGTCGTAGTTCTGGAGCACTGCGACCCTGGATCCGTTCGCTTCCTGCAGGTTGAGATACTGGGGCGCCATGCTGAAATAGGAATCGCCCTTGTAGTGAGTGACCTGCTCTTCGTAGGTCAACCGGGTCCGCGATACAGGCTTCCACTCGACCGATCCCGTCCAGTCATCCGTGCTGTTGCGCTGATACTCCTGGAGCAGCAGGTCGTAGGCGCCGGCAACCTGATAACCGCTGGGCGACTGGCTCGGACCCTCGAAGACGTTCTGCGAGTAGCCGGCGCGGAAGGTCACCTTCGACAGCGGAAGCAGGGTAAGTTGGGTGTCCGTCATGCGGCGCACCGTGTTGAACATAAACGGCGACTGCGTCACCTGCGGCCACGCGTAGGAACCCGTCGGCGCCGCGGCGGGACCGATTGGAATCGACTGGCCGGGCGGAAGGTTTGGATTGCCCAGCAGGTTGTAGTCGAAGTACTGGCGGTCACGGCGAAACAGGCCGGAGAACTCGTAGAGCTTGCCCTTGGAAAAGTCCAGCTTGGCAAAGGTGTACGGATCGCCGCCGAGCCCGCTGGTAAAGGCCTTCAAGCGATCGACGGGGGTGTTCTTCGTTTGCGGCAGCGCCCGCAGCTCAAAGGTCTCGCCCAGTATGCGGAGACCGGATTGCTGGTTGACCAGAGTGTCGTACATGGCGCCGCTGCCGTCGATACTGGCCGCATGTCCGCCCAGATCAATAGACTCATGAAGCGCGTAGCCCTCCGGAGCGGCCTGGTGAGACACAAATATTGGAACCTGCCCGACGGCAGTGCCCGCTGTCAAGCCCAAAATGGCTGCGGCCATGCCCCCGACAATGCATCGGGCCGCCGCAAGAGAATGCTTTTGAATCAACCGGCGGAAAATCCATCCTGGGTTCATTTTCAAAGCCTCACTGGAAAAACATTGCTCGTCGAGACCTTGAATCCCTACGCGCAATCGAAACGCAGCCCGCGCCTCCGCAGTTCTCCAGGCGCGTTGCAACCGATGACTCCTACCTGAGGAACGCCGCATTCATGTTCGAGCCATGAATATAGGTATGGCAGTTCGTACAAGTTACGGTTTCCGATGATCCCGCCCCCATTCCGTGAACCGTGTTGGCCGCTACGCCGCTGTGGCACTGGTTGCAGAGCGGGTTGATGGCCGGCATGTTAAGCAGGCGGGCGTTCTGGGAACCGTGCGGAGTGTGGCATCCCAAACACCCCTCGGCCTTGACCGCGACGTGTTCATAGACGAACGGCCCGCGCGTCTCGGTGTGGCACCTGGTGCAGATCGCGTTCTGGTCGGCTGTGGACTTCAGGTTGTGGGCTCCGAAGGTGCCGTGCACATCGTGGCAATCGCTGCACGTGATCAAGCCTTCGTTCACCTTGTGGTGGAACGGCATATTGAACGCCGGCTTAATGTCGGCGTGGCACTGGAAGCAGAGCGCAGGCTGCGGAGCCTTCAGCAGAGTTTCTTCTTCCTTGCTCTGATGAATACTGTGGCAGCTGATGCAGCTGACGTTCGCCTTGGCGTGGGGCGAGCGGTCAAAGTTCGGGTGCGCTCCCGCGTGACAGGTCAGGCACTTGGCGTCAACCTCTTTGGCCGAGTGCTTCGCGGGATTGAATATCTTGGTTACGTCGCCGCCGCCGGCCACATGCTCCGCGCCGGGACCGTGACAGCCTTCGCAACCCTGGTGCGCCGGTTCCTTGTTTAGGGTGGTCTTCCAGTGCGGTGTCTTTTCCCAGGCGTTATAGATTTCCTCGTGACACGTCTTGCAGGTCTCTGCGCCCACATACTTGGAAACATCCTTGGATACATCGGGGGAGGGCGTACTGGCCACGGATGCGCTGGTGGATCGAGCGCTCTTAGCCGCAGGCGGCGAACTGGTCTGGCCGGGGGCAAAGGCGACGACGACGAAAAAAAACAGGATCGACAGCGGAACTCGAACAGCGCGGGAGTTGTGGTCGGTAGCCGGCATTGATCTGGTGGAAAAAAGGTACAGCAGCGCAGGATTGCCGCGCTGGTCAATATTGCACACTCGTCAAGATTGAGAGAAGAGATTTCCCTAAATCGAATGTGAGGCGGCTGAGTTCCTTTGCGGGCCGCTCGACACGCGACAGGTCCAGCGTTCGCAGCGGCGCTTCCTCCTTTGAGGCGCTGGCTTCCGTCACGAAACTTTCTTTCCGGCAATCCGATTTCAGCGACCCTCCGTACTTCCGCCAGAGCGGATCCAAACCCGCCTGTGGAGGAAACATGAAAATCGCAATCTACCGGCCAGTCCTGCTTTTGGCCATCGTTGCCGCAATCGCCGGCGCCGCGTCCGCACAATCCAAGCCGAATGAGACTAGGGACGGCAGCAGCGGGCTTATGTCGTACCGCGCCATCCAAGAGGCGCTAAAGGCGGGCACGGCACTGGAGGCGCCGTCGAATTTCTTCCTGTTCTTCAGCTCGCACGTGAAGTCAGAGGGGCATCACGCGATGTAGGGGAGCGGCTTGCACTGACGGGCGCAGGCCGCAAAGAGAACAGGCCCGACGATTCTTAGTCGGGCCTGTTTTGGGTTTGCGATTGCCCCGAGTTTCTTAGTGTGCCTTGGCCGCGATCGCATTTGGCGAGGACATGGCCGCCTTAGCTTCCTTGATGCCGGCCTGGATGTGCTGATCCCAATCCAGATGCGGAATAGGGGATGCCGCGGCGGTTTGGTAGAGAGCGAGCGCGTCCTGCGGGCGATTCAGCCGCTTCAGGCAAAGCCGCGCCGCGCTGAGTTGCGCGGTCAGCGCCTGCCGCTCGGCGGGATACGTCTGGGCGAGCTCATGGTACTCGGCAAAGGCGCGCTCGAACTCCTGCACTTCCTCCGCGGCCTTGCAGAGCTCGAGCCAGGTTGCCGCCGGCATCTTGCCGCCGCCATCGACGAACTCGGCGTAATCTTTGAACGCCGCTTCGACTTCGTGCGCCTTCAGATGCAGCGCGCAGGTTTTGACGGTCGCGTCCAGGTAGGACTTCTTGTCGCTCTGCCGCTGATAAATCTGCCGCAGCAGGTTCCAGGCGTCGAGGGAATTCGGCTTCACCGCAACGTAGTTGGTCAGCAGCACCAGCGCCTCGGCGAGTTGGCCATGGTCCATCATGCCGCTGGCCTGTTCGAGTTCGGGATCATTGCTCCAGCCGAGTTTCTCTTCAATCGCTTTGTTGGCCTTGTGCTCGATGCCGGAATACTGGATGGCCAGCGCCGCCAGCGCTCCAAACAAGAATCCTCCGACGTGCGCCCAGTGGGCCACGCCGCTATTGGACCCGAACAACGAGCCGTAGAAAATTTCGATTGCCAGCCAGGCCGGCAGCAGCCAGTAGGCCGCGGCCTTGAAGCGATACAACTTGAAGATGAACAGCCAGGCCATCTCAATCTTCATCTTGGGGAAGCGCACCAGGAACGCTCCCATCAGTGCGGCTACGGCGCCGGACGCGCCCAGCGTGGGAGTAATGCTCCCCGGATTCGACCACGCGTAGAACTGCAGGGCGCCCGCGCCCGCGACCAGATAGAAGGCCGAGTACAGCCAGCGTCCCCAGACGTCTTCCAGAACAAATCCCGCCAGCCACAGGAACCACATGTTGCCAATCAGGTGCAGCCAGCCGCCGTGCAGGAAGTTGGCCGTCAGATAGCTAATGGCCGCGGGATGCGCCGGGACGAAGGCATACTGCTCGGTGATCGAAACCGTAGACAGCTTTACAAATTCGTCGTTGAGCGAGTCCATCTCGCCCTGCAGCTTCGAGGTGTCCTCCATCATTTTGATTTTGGCGTCGTAGGCGTTGATGATGTCGCGATACGGACTCTGCACGTGCTTCCACTCGTCGGGATGGCTCTGTTTGAATCCGTCGACCAGTCGCTGGGACTCCGCTTGCATCTTCAGTTCGGGATGCAGCGCCGCCAAAATCAGGATGTGCGACTTCACTTCGCCCAGTTCCGGCGTCTCGTTGTCGATGGCCGACATAGTAAACAGAAAGACCAGCACATTGATGGCGATCAATGCGAGGGTGACCACCGGCCAGCGGCGCGCCTCCATGTTTTCGTGCTTAATGGGAATCAGCATCGACTTCGCCCCCGTGCCGGAACTCTCGACACACTCGCGTCAGTGTAGATTCGCTGGCGTGTCATTCCCAGATGACGCAAGGTGCTGGCCAATCTTTAGTAACCTGTCGGGCGTTCAATGGGTGTCATCCTGACCGGAGCTGTTTTTCAGGCGAAGGGAAGGATCTAGCGTGCAGCATCGGGAGTGCCCCGCGAGATCCCTCCCCCGGCTGAAAAACGCCGGGCTTCGGGATGACCACTTATGTGAGGACGGCGCAGGAATCGAAACTGCAAGCTGCGATATACTTCCCAGGCCTTCCGCTTCTCACTGACAGGGGATTGCTCTGCATGGCCGTTGGGGTTCGCACGCAAGACCTGCGCAAGGTTTATCACTCTGCTCCACCCTTAGGCGCGGGCGGGGGATTTGTCCTGCGTGCCGATGCGAAGGGTTCGAAGCAGCCGCCCAAAACCCAAATCCCGGCTCTCGACGGACTCTCTCTTGAAATTCTGCCGGGAGAAATTTTCTGCCTGCTGGGCCCCAACGGCGCGGGCAAGTCGACCACCGTGGGAGTGCTGACCACCCGGGTGCGGCCAACCTCGGGGCAGGCATGGATCGGCGAGCACGATGTGTGGAAAGAACAGGCCGAGGTTAAACATTTGATTGGGGTGGTGCCACAGCGGCCGAATCTGGATTTTTCTTTGACCGCGCGCGAGATTCTGGTGTTTCACGGCGCCTACTTCGGGATCGGGTCCAAGCTGAGAAACGAACGCGCCGATGCCTTGCTCGAGAAGTTCAAGCTCACCGAGCGCGGCAACCAGATGGTGCGCGGTTTTTCCGGCGGCATGATGCAGCGGCTTTCCATTGCCCGGGCCATGATGCACGATCCGCAAGTCCTGTTTCTCGACGAGCCCAGCGCGGGGCTCGATCCGCAAACCCGGATTCTGTTATGGGAGATTATTCGCGAATATCACCAGGCGGGGAAGACTGTCCTGCTGACCACGCACAATATGGAGGAGGCCGACGCGCTGTGCCAGCGCCTAGCGATTATTGACCATGGCCACATGATTGCCCTGGGCACGCCGGCGCAGTTGAAGGCTTCAATTCCGGGAGGATTCCTGCTGCGCCTGCGTTTCGGGAAACCGACGGCGGACCTGCTTCCGCGCTTACGGGCGCTGGCAGGAGTGCGAGAGGTTCGTGCTTTGGATGCTGCATCAAAAGGCGTGCTACTGAACGCGACAGAAAGTACTGAACCAAGCCGAACAGAGCACGCCGGCGTCGACGTTTACGCCGACCGCGGCGGTTCACTCATCCCTGAGATTGCGAGCCTGGCAGCGAGTTGCGGCGCGGAATTGTCGGACGTTCACATTTCCGAGCCGAGTCTGGAAAATCTGTTCCTGCACCATACTGGAAGGAGCCTGCGGGATTGAACTGGAAAACATTTGTCGCCTTGCTGGCGCGCGACGCGCATGTGGCGCGGCGTAACGCCTTGCAGTTGTTTCTGCAAACCTTCCTGCAGCCGTTGCTCTTTGTTTTTATTTTTGGCCGCGTCATGGTGGGCAGCGGGTATATGCGTCCCGAGTACAAGAGTCTTCTGCTCCCCGGCATTATCGCGATCAGCATGACGTTTACCGGAGTCTGGGCGGTGGCCATGCCGCTCATCGCTGAATTTCAGTGGACGCGTGAAATCGAAGACCGCCTGCTTGCCCCCATCAGCGTGGGCTGGATTGCGATCGAGAAAGTCATCGCTGGAATGCTGCAGGCGCTGGTCGCGGGGCTAGTGGTTATCCCGCTGGCGTGGCTCGTGCTGCGCCCTGGAGTTGAGATCAGCATTGGCACACCCTTAGTCTTTGCTCTGATCATTGTGCTGGTTGCGGGTTTCTCCTCCTGCGGAGGACTGGCGTTGGGCTGCAGCATGAATCAGCAACACATTGGGCTGATGTTCAGCATGGTGATGACGCCGATGATTTTTTTCGGCTGCACGTATTATCCGTGGAGTGCGCTGAATAAGTTTCCCATCCTGCAAAAGGTCGTGCTCATCAACCCGCTGGTGTATGCCAGCGAGGGACTGCGGGCTGCGCTGGTTCCACAGTTTTCTCATTTGCCGGTTGCGGCCGTGATCGGCGCTCTGATTTTCTTTGATGCGCTGCTTTTGGTGGTCGGGCTACGGCAGTTCGAGAAGAAGGCCGTAACGTAACGAGAAGTCATCTCACAAATCTGCGCGGTTGGACAGGGCCTCAGGGGCTAAAGCCCAGGAATTCTCGGTGCCCAAACGCGGCGCTGAAGCGCCGCTCTTCCACGTTGCGCGATCGGCACCTTGCGCAATCAGGTTGGCCGGTGGGCACGCTGGCCGATCGGCACGGCTCAAGCCGTGTCCTACCAAAACCATTAACCATTTATGAAATGGGTTCTAGTCGGCTGCGGCTTCCAGCGCAACCGGGCCGCGCGACGGGCGTTGCAGAAACGCGGTGCGCTCGGTCTCAAATGACTCCAGATTTGCGCCCAGGGCCTGCTCGTTCCAGCCCAGCACGGCGCCAATGCGCAACGCAGCCTCACGGCTGCAGGATTCTGACCAGCAAGCGCCCAGTGCCACCGGAACCCGGCGCAGCAGGGCGTCGCCCAGCGTGACCGCAAATTCTTTTCGGAAAGCTTCTACGACTTCGGCCACAATGTGCGACGTATGCGGACAGATCGGCGCTCGGAGTTCGGCGCTCACCAGCGCCATGCGGGCGATGTCCATGGCGCTCTGGCCATGCCACTCCATCATGCCGCGGGCAGTTTCTTCGCTCACCGATCCGGCTCGCGCGATTTCGAGAACTTCCTGGTCGAGCATGGGATCGAGCGATCGTCCCGGTCCCATGGCAACCATGCCCGGCTCCGGCACCGCGATCCCGATTTTGCGGGCGCATTCCCGCGCCAAGGAAGCGGCGGTGGTCAGTTTGCCGCCAATCACGGAGATCAGACGCGCCGCACCGTCGGGCGTGTGGTCGTGCAGAAAATGCCGCCGCGTTACGGCCGCCGCGTTATCCCCGGGCGAGTTAGGCAGAGGCCGCACACCGGCAAAGGCGTATTTAATGTCGTGCGCAGAAATCTTCGCCTTCGGGAAAAGCTTGGTCACGGTACGCAGCAGGTATTCGATTTCCTCACTGGAAGGTGAAGTCTTCGCCGGATCGCCTGTGTCCGCGACCTCGGTGGTTCCCACGAGCACTTGCTCATTCCAGGGCAAAATGAAAACCGGGCGGCCATCGGTGGCCTCGGTGTACAGGGCCGAACTCGGAGCGCCTGAAAATCGCCCAAGTACAATGTGCGATCCGCGCACCCCACCCAGCATGGGCTGTTTGGTGCGCACGGCAGAGCGCTGGCAGATTCGATCCGCCCACGGTCCCGTACAGTTCAAGATCCAGGCGGCATCGACGCGCTCGTCTTTGCCGCAAATGCGGTCGCGCAGCAGCACGCCCCGCGCGCGGCCCTGGGCGACGTCGACGGCCAGCACTTCGCAATGATTGCGGACGACGGCTCCCGCCGCGGCCGCTTCCGTCATCCACTCGGCCACCAGGCGCTCGGGAAACTCGCACTGCGCATCTTCGTAATTAAAGATCGACCACTGATGGCCGGCATCGAGGGCCCGCTCGACGCGCTTCAACTCCATCTCGCTCAGGTCGGCGGATTTTCTTCCCGCAATCCGCTGGTAAAGCCAGAGGCCGGCGCGGACCTTCATCGCGCTGCGCTGGCTTTGCTCGTTCAGCAGAAACAGGAAGTGCGTCGGCTGCACCAGGTGCGAGCGTTCGCGCAGCAATCGCTCGCGCTCGCGCACTGACTCGCGTACCAGGTCGATCTCTCCATGTTCCAGGTAACGCAGGCCACCGTGAATGATGCGGGTCGACCGGCTGGTAACGCCGGCCGCGAAATCGTTTTGCTCGACCAGCAGCGTGCGCTTGCCGCCACGGGCGCACTCGCGGGCCACGGCTACGCCGTTAATGCCGCCGCCGATGATCACCACATGGAAGTGCTGGCCTTCCAATGGTGGTCGAGGTTTGATTGCTAAACTCATGTATTTAAATCAGATGCGCAAGTGTCAAGCCTTGTGAGCCTGTCGCGCCCCGAGCAGCAACACGCCCACCTGCTTTCATTGTGCGCCTCTGCGGCAAGAACATAAAGGTGACGATAGTCCAGCGCGAGCCTTCACGAGAAATGGTGCCAGAAGTAACCAAGGGAACTGAAGCGCCGGCGCCACTTAGTTGCGGAAGTCACGGCGTTCCAATCGCATTCCCGCGTGCTTCGGCGCATTGCCTCCTGGCTCGACCGTCATTTACATTGGTTGCCGCATGTCTGCCACGGGAGAACGTTTCGAGCGAGCGGTCGCAATTATGGAGCGTCTGCGCGCTCCGGGCGGATGCCCCTGGGACCGCGAACAGACCTTTGATTCCATCAAGCCCTACACGCTCGAAGAGACCTACGAAGTCCTCGAGGCCATCGACAATCGCGATTGGAGAGAACTGGCGGGCGAACTCGGCGACCTGCTGCTGCAGGTTCTGTTCTATGCCGAGATGGCGAAGGAGCAGGCTTCTTTTTCGATTGACGACGTGCTCGACCGGCTGTCGACCAAGCTCATCAATCGCCATCCGCACGTGTTCGGCGACGTGAAGGCCGACACTTCCGCCGAGGTCAAGCGCAACTGGGAGGCGATCAAGATCGAAGAGAAGAAGCTGGAGGAGAAGAAGAAACGGGAAGCCGGTGGCGGGGATGGCGGGGATGCCGCGGCACAGGGGCAGATCGAAGAGCAGAGGCGCTCCATCCTCGCCGGCGTTTCTTCCGCCGTGCCCTCACTGCTGGAGGCTTACAAGCTCAGTTCGCGGGCCGCGCAGGCCGGATTCGACTGGCCGAACGTCGAGGGCTTATTCGAAAAGCTGAATGAAGAGACCGCCGAACTGCGCGAGCAGCTTCGAGAATTTCCAGCGCCGGGACCGCGTCCCCAGGGGCGTGGTATGGCCGGATCGGGGCGGACGGCCGTTCCCGAAGTGCTGCAGGCGCGGCTCGAAGACGAAGTCGGCGACCTGTTTTTCGTGCTGGTCAACATAGCGCGCTATCTTTCGCTCGATCCTGAATCCGCTCTGCGCAAAACGAATCGCAAGTTCAAGCGGCGCTTTCAGTGGATGGAGGATCGCCTGCACGAGTCGGGGCGGTCTGCCGATCAGGCTTCGATGGAGGAGCTGGAAGCGCTGTGGCAGCGGGCCAAAGCTGAGGAGCGCGACAATTCGGAGAAGTCTGCGTGACCGGCGACTCCATTGTGCTGCGCCGCTGCCACGGCATCGAGGAATTCCGCGCCTGCGTCGCGCTGCAGAAAGAAGTGTGGAATTTCACTGACGCTGAACTGGTGCCGCTGCGCATGTTTGTCGTCGCCGAAAAGGTTGGAGGGCAGGTGATGGGCGCCTTCGACGGCGGCGTGATGGTGGGCTTCGCGCTTTCCGTTCCCGGCACGCGCACCGGCCACGTCTATCTCCATTCGCACATGCTGGCGGTGCGTAAGGATTATAGAAATGCCGGCCTCGGCCGACGCCTGAAGTTGATGCAGCGCGAGGACGCGCTCGCCCGCGGCATCGAACTGATCGAGTGGACCTTCGATCCCCTCGAAATCAAGAACGCCTATCTCAACATCGAACGGCTGGGCGCCATCGTGCGCCGCTATAACATCAACCAGTACGGCATTACGTCGTCGCCGCTGCAGGGAGGCCTGCCCAGCGACCGCCTGATTGCCGAGTGGTGGCTGAAGTCGAAGCGGGTTGAAACTTTGCTTGCCACGAGAAAGAACCCTCCAGTGGCCAGTGAGTCCAGCATTGTGGTGCCCGCGCAGATTTACGACTGGAAAGCCGCGCCCGAAAGCCGCGGCCAGGCGCAGCAAGTGCAGGAGCGCAACCGCGCCGAGTTTCTGCTAGCGTTCTCCCACGGACTTGCCGTACTGGGTTACGAGCGCGATGCCGCCGGCAACGGCAAATTCCTGCTAGGGCATTGGGATGAAAAATGGTCGTACGCGTCGGAAGGATAAAAATCAGGTTTTCAAGGTTTCAAAGTTTCAGGGTTTCAATGTCAGAGCTTCTGAAAATCGACCTGAGTCTTTAAAACCTTGAACCTTGAAACTTGAAACTTTGAACCATGAAGATTGAAGCCATCACGCTCCGCGAGATTCACATGCCGCTCGTCCACTTCTTCGAGACGAGCTTTGGCCGCACTTACAGCCGCCGCATTCTGCTGATCACCGTTCACAGCGAGGGCGTTGATGGATGGGGCGAAAGCGTCGTCGGTGAAGATCCGTTCTACAGCAGCGAATGGATCGAAAGCGCCTGGCCCACGCTGATGCAGTATTTGATCCCCGCGCTGCTGGGAAAGCGCATCGAATCTGCCCGCGACTGTCCGGCCCTCTTCGCTAAAGTGCGCGCCCACCGCATGGCCAAGGCCGGACTCGAAAACGCTCTCTGGGACGCGGAGGCCAGGCAGAAGCAAGTGCCGCTGTGGAAGTTGCTGGGGGGGACGCGCCGCGAGATTCCCTGCGGCGTTTCCATCGGCATTCAGGATTCCGTCGAGCAGTTGCTCGACAAAATTCAGATCGAACTCGCGGCCGGTTACCGCCGCATCAAGGTCAAGGTCAAGCCGGGCTGGGACGTGAACGTGCTTGAAAAAATCCGCTCGCGCTGGGCCGACATCACGCTGAGCTGCGACGCGAATTCCGCGTACACGCTCGATCAGGTCGAGCACCTGCGTAAGTTCGATCAATTCAATCTTCTGATGATCGAGCAGCCGCTGTGGAACGACGACATCTACTATCATGCGCGCCTGCAGAAAGAACTGCGCACCTCGATTTGCCTGGACGAATCGATTGTCAGCGTGCGCAGCGCCGCCTTCGCCGTCGAAACCGGCGCCTGCCGCATCATCAATGTCAAGGTGGGGCGCGTCGGCGGATTCTCCGAGGCGCTGAAAATCCACGACCTCTGCCATGCCCACAACATTCCGGTCTGGTGCGGGGGGATGCTCGAAACTGGCATCGGACGCGCCCACAATATCGCACTGTCCAGTCTGGCAAACTTCAGTCTGCCCGGCGACGTTTCCGCCTCGAAGCGTTATTGGAAGGAAGACATCATTGATCCGGAAGTGGAAGTCTCGCCGCAGGGCATGATCGCCATCCGCGACCAGCCGGGAACTGGCTACCGGGTCAAAGAAGATTTGATTGAAAAGCTCACCGTGCGAAAAGAGACGCTGCGCGCCTAAACTCCAGTTGTTCCCAAAATGGAATCAGCTTCCTCAATAATTGCGCCGAGTGTGCAATTTTGAACAATCTTTTGCGCTATGCTCGTTTCTTGTCTGGCTAAATGAGGTGTCCAAATATGCCGGGACGCGAGAGAAAACGTCGCACCATTCTTCACTTTAGTGCTGATCGCATTATTCTGTTTCTGCGGGCTTGGAGTCTCAACGAGATGGGCTACCGCGTTCTAAATGCCAGGAACGCAACCGAAGCCGTTGAGCTGGCTACCCGTAAGCGAGTGGACGCTGTAGTGCTGGATCTGGATCGCAATCATGATGAAGTTACGATGGTCGCCGCAGAGATCAAGCGCCGGCGACCGCAGACGCCCACGATCCTGCTAACTGAAGGGACGGCGGCTCCGGAGCGTGCCTGCGAACTGGCAGACGCACTGCTACCGAAGAGAGACGACCTGGATATGCTGGCCACCGCGCTGAAAAATGTACTCGACAGCGGCGTGCCGGAATGAGGAAGCCTGGAATGCATAAGCCTGGAATGAGTAAGCATGGATCAAACGCTTCCCGTCAGTTACTCTGAGCCTTCTTAAATTCTGAAGGCTCGATTACATGGTTGTTGTGCGCCAGTTTTTCCTGCTCTGTCTTCAACATCTCCACGCCCTGCGCGAAGGTGAGATTTTCCGGCATTTTCCGAAAGTCGCTCAAGGCTTCGTCCGACACGAAGTTCAGGCTCTTGAACAGCAGAAGTTTGCCCTTAACGCTCACGTTGATTTCGGTGATGCCCCACGCGCCGTCGCCCAGGTCCAAGTCGGCCTGTCGCACCTGGAAATGTCCGCCCTTGTCGAGGCGGCCGAGGATTCCCCATCCGAACGTGACGTCCTTGAATAGGGTGCCGTCGGCTTTGGCGAGGCGCCGGAGTCTGGTGTCGATCAGCAAATATCCTTGCAAGCCGGCGAGGACCTGCTCCACGCGCGAGGGTGGCGAGTAGGCGGGGTTGGGCGTGAACGTGAGCTTCACCAGCGGGACTCCGGCTTCGCCCACTCCGGGTTCGCTATCCTCGGTACCGGCATACTGGTAGAGGAAAGCGTCGGGCAGCGCCTTCACGATTTGCAGCGTACGCTGTTGGTCCTCTTTTTCGCGGGCATGCTTCTTGCGAAGCTGGTCGGGATTATTGATCAGTCCCGCCAGATGGTCGGTTTCGCCTTTCTGTTGCTCCGCGGTCAGCGGTTGATTGTTGATGGCGATCAACATTGCGGCTATGGCGTCTGTGGTTTCCACATAGAGCCGGGTTTGGGAAAGCTTGGGAGTTTGTTTGTGCGAGCGGAACATGTGCAGAGCACCGGGATGGTTCGACGCAGCGACTTCATTCGCCACTGCAACCCGCACCAACTCGCCGGCGGGCATTTCAGGCGGCTTGGTGTCCTGGGCGAGCGTCGCCGTGGCCGCGAGCAGAGCTACAGTCGCGCATACTTTCAGCAGACCATCCGCGAACCGTGTTTCCTTCGCGTAACCCATCTCAGTACTTAGAGTAACAGCCCGCCGCTTTGGTTGCGGTGCGGCAACCGTGACGGCGCGGTTTCCCGGGACGGGCCAACTGTGCTTGCCGCATGCTCCGATAGTTGGGTATAGTCGATGCAAGCGACGCGGCCGTTCCGGTACCTGCCTTCCAGTTATCGTGGTACTGCAGTATTCCGCTTCCTTAAGGAGAACATCCATGAGTGCTCCGTTGTCGGCAGATTTGGCGCAGATTGGCAAGTCCGTAGTCATTAAAGGCGAATTGTCGGGCAGCGAAGACCTCTACGTCGACGGACAGGTCGAGGGCAGCATCGCTCTGAAGAATCACAGCTTGACCGTCGGCCCCAACGGCTCGGTGAAGGCCACGGTGGATGCCAAAGCAATTGTGGTGCAGGGCAAACTCGAGGGCAACGTTCAGGCCAGCGACCGCGTCGAATTGCGCAAGTCGGCCGTGGTTACCGGCGACATTGCCACGCAGCGGATTTCCATCGAAGAAGGCGCCTACCTGAAGGGCAAGGTCGATATTCAGGGCAAGTCGGACAAGGCTGCTGGAAAGTAACTCCCCGCGGCTCGGAGCGTGCGTTAAAGTGTTGCTTTTAGAGATCGATTTAAGGTACGAGGGCAGCAGTCGTCTGGGGTCGGGCGGCACGACAGTCTAATGGCATCAGTCACGCAGAATTTCATGAAGCTCTTTCGCGGCTCATCGGGCGGGACAGAGGCAGCAACTCCACAGCCAGCCCCAAGACTGACTCGCCGGTCGAGCGGGCTCGGCGAGCTGTCGCGCGTTTGGGAATCGGAGTCGCCGCTGTGCGTGCTCGATCTCGGTTCTACTTCGCCCGCAAATATCCGCTTCTTCGTGGAACGCGGCCACAAGATTTACAGCGAAGATCTTCTGGTGGCTTCGACCGAGCCGCATCTGGTCACTAAAGACGAGCAAGGGGCTGTCGTGCTCGACAGCCGGCGGTTCCTGGCTGACAACCTGGTGTATCCCGCGGCGCATTTCGATGTCGTGCTGTGCTGGAATCTGCCCGACTATTTGGATGAGAGCCTGGTGCGTCCAGTGATGGGACGGCTGTGGTCGGTGCTGAAGCCGGGAGGGATGCTGCTGGCGTTTTTCCATACGAAAGATGCCGGGCCAGATTCGCCTTGCTACCGTTTTCATATAGTGGGAAAAGATGTGCTTGAGATGCAGCGCATCGTGCTGAAGCGGGAAGCGCGGCGCGGGCCGACCGGGGCGATCCATACGGCGATTACGGACGGGTTCAGGCTGCAGAGAGTGTTCAACAATCGGCACATTGAAACTTTGTTTAGGGATTTCGCGTCGATTAAATTCTTCCTCGCAAGGGATAATGTTAGGGAAGTGCTGGTGGTGCGGTAAGACCAGATCGTGTAAGGATGGCCGCCCAAGCCGCCCGGGTTGGGATCGCCAACGAGCGTTAACGCGGCTTCCTCATCTCAGAGCAGGCTTCCACTGACCTCGATCTCTGGGCAGATCGGCACGCATGTACTGATAGCGTCTGTCGGCGCGCAAAGTTAGCGTCTTCTGTTTCGGCGTGTGCAATACCCACTGTTCGCTTTTTCGATCATAGGGAACGGTCCTGAGGGTGGCGCCGAGGTCAAACTCAAAGACGGACCACGACTCTTCAGGGCGGAATGAAAACTGAATCAGCTTCTGGCCGTTCAGCAGATCGGCGGCACGCCGCATACTAAGCTTCGTTGAACCGTTTCCAACATGTTTCCCATTAGAGAGCACTTCCCACGCGGAGGAGGCGATTCTCAGGTGCCACTCGCCATGAACAAAAATATTTCGACGGGCCAAAAGTCTTCGCACTTTTCGGGGCGCGTCTTTGCTCGCCACAATCGGCTCGTGAACGTCTAAGTGCGGCTTCCCAAACTCAAGTGTAAGGAACGAACCGTATCCCGGTTGTACATTCCAGCACGGCTCGCCGTAGAGTTCGCGAAAGACCTTATGAAAAATCGGCATAATCTGCATTCAGCGGAGTCTAATCGCCCAAATGCGTTTGATCAACCGACGCAGCATCTTCTGGTGCACGGTTGGCAAGAATCCCTACTACGAGAAACCGCGCGGGCTTTCACTTATCCGAACCGCTAAAAATCGACTCGCCTGACGACTTCCAGACGATGACTCCCATGCGGAAAAGATAGTGGCGAGAAATCTCTAGATGTGGTGCTGAACCATTCGGTTTGGCGGACGCAAGAATTCTCCGCATTTCCTCAGGAACATAGGCTTGGCGCACTGACGCTAATCCGTCGACGCGGGAAACGTAGCTGCGCATCAGGGGGAAGCCTGCGTATACCAGCGCCAAGTGCAGCGGGTGACGGATCAGATCGTTGATCAGGACGGCGCAGCGGGATACGCGGAGGGCTTCGGCGGCGAAGCGGGCTAGTTCGTCCGGTTCGAGATGATGGGCGAAGAGGCTGCTGCTGACTAAATCGAAACTTGAGTCAGGGAAGGGAAGCGCGAGCGCGTCGGCGACCACGGCGCGGGTTCCCGGCAGCAGATGCGACGGGACGCGATCGAGCTGAGTTACGTCGAGCGTGATTCCTTGGCGGGCCAGTTGCTGGGCTGCAACTTTCGGGACCTCGCCGAATCCTGCGGCGACTTCCAGGACGGAGAAGTGCCTGCGTCCGGTGGCGGAGGCGACGCGTTCGATCAATTTGCGGGTCGTGGCGACTCCACCGAACCAGCGGTTGATGCGGGAGAGGTCGCGGAGGGAAGCCTCGACTTCGCGGGGAGGGCAATCGGGGGAGTCGAGGATTTCCGGAGTGTTGATGCGCTGCATGGTGAGGGAACTAGTGTAGACGGGCTTGTTCTCAGTGTTGTCAGAAAAAAGTAACGGTGACGCGCACTCACAAGAGTCCCCACTTCTCGCGCAGAGAACGCGCGAGAAATGGGGCACCCGACCCGCCGGACCGCGTGCTTACACTTCGGCCAGTTCTTCTTCCAGCAGTTGCTTGTTATACAGGTCGCTGTAGTAGCCGTTCAAGGCCAGGAGTTGGTCGTGGGTGCCAAGTTCGACGATGCGTCCGCTGTGCAGGACGGCGATGCGGTCGGCGTTGCGGACGGTGGAGACGCGGTGCGAAATGAATATCGTCGTGCGGCCGCGCATGACGTCGCGCAGGTGGTTGAGAATTTTGTCTTCGGTGTGGGTGTCGACGCTGGAGAGCGCGTCGTCGAGAATCAGAATCTTCGGATTGCGAATCAGGGCGCGGGCAATGGCGGTGCGCTGCTTCTGGCCGCCGGAGAGGGTGATGCCGCGTTCGCCGACCATGGTGTCGTAGCCTTCGGGGAAGCCCTCGATGTCCGCGGCGATGTTGGCGGCGTCGGCGGCGTTGTGAATCTCCTGGTCGGTCGCGGAGTCGACGCCCAGGGCGATGTTCTCGCGGATGCGGTCGCTGAACAGGAAAGTTTCCTGGGGCACGAATCCGATGTTTTTGCGCAGCGATGCGACCGAGTAGTCGCGAATCGGGCGGCCATCGATCAGGACGGTTCCGGCATCGGCGTCGTAGATGCGCGGGATCAGGCTGACCAGCGTGGTCTTGCCCGAACCTGTGGGGCCGACGATCGCGAGGCTGCTGCCTGCGGGGACGCGCAGGTTCAGGTCGTGCAGAACCGGCTTGCCTTCGTAGCTGAAGTTGAGCCCGCGGAACTCGATCTCGCCTTCGATCTCACGATCTTGCGCGCCGGGAGAATCCTTGATCTCCGGCTGCTCCTGCATGATTTCATTAATGCGGATCAGCGAGGCCGTGCCGCGTTGAAAAATGTTGATGACCCAGCCGAGAGCGATGATCGGCCAGGTGAGTTGCATCATGTAGGTGCTGAAGGAGACGAATTGTCCGACGCTCATGGAGCCGGAGAGCGAGAGCGTGGTGGTGATGGGAGGAGGCGTGATTCCGCCGATCGTCAAATTCGAAACCAGCGTGACGTGCGACAGCCCGTGGATGACTTCGCGTCCGCCGAGCCAGAGCACGAGCACCACGGCGCAGCCCAGCATGAATTCGAGCGTGGGCCAGAGCATACCCATCAAGCGAACCAGTTTCAGGCTGCGGCGAATGTATTCCTGATTCTCGGTTTCGAAGGCGCGAATCTCGGCGTCTTCCTGCACATAGGCGCGGATGAGGCGCGCTCCCGAGAAATTCTCCTGTGCGCGGGCGGAGATGTCGGAGAACATGGCCTGGATTCTCTCGAAGCGCTCGTGAATGCGGCGGCCGAAAGTTTGAATCACGACACTCACCGCCGGTAGCGGCAGGAAAGTGTAGAGCGTGAGCCAGGGACTGATGGAGATCATGAAGGCTAACGCTCCCGCGGTGTAGACCAGGGTGTTGGCCGAGTACATGATGGCGGGGCCAAGCAGCATGCGGACCGCGTTCAGGTCGTTGGTGGCGCGGGCCATGATGTCGCCGGTGCGATGGCGCTGGTAGTAGGAGTAGCTGAGGCTTTCGAGTCTCTGAAAAAGGTCGTTGCGCAGGTCGAACTCAACGTCGCGGGAAACGCCGATCACGATCCAGCGGGTGAGGAACTGGAAGATTCCCTTGGTGACCGCGATGGCGAGCAGCAGTCCGGCGTAGATCAGGAGTTTGTGGCGGGTTACGCCTGAGTGCAGATCGTCGGCGGCCTTGCCGAGCACGAGCGGGAAGAGGATCCAGATGCCGTTGGTGAGAAAAACGCACAGGGTGCCCGCGACGTATCCCCAGCGGTAGCGTTTCAGGTAGGGCAGCAGCGGGCGCAAACTTTTGGGCAGCATGCAGATTCTGTAGATGAAATTCTAGCAGGCGGGGGTGCAGGTTTTGGGTGACTTACAGATGGATAATTTGCTGAACGAAAGGAGGGACTTGATCTCGCTTCATGGAGTTGCATAGGTCCTTCGGCCCGCAAAGTACGCGGGCCTCAGGATGACACGGCTTGTTTCATCGGCTCAGACCTATTCTTCTGGCGCTAGCGGCGGAGCGTTCTGCATGTGCTGCTGCATGCGGGATTCGTGGTTGGCCTCGAGTTCATTCAATTGGGATTGCTGGTCGGGAGTCAGGAGCTGGTAGAGCTGGTTTTGAAGCTTCGTCTGCGCCACGGTCAGTTCGACCTCGACCTGCGCTTTCTGCGCGGCCAGGGCCCGAACTTTGGCATCGTTGTAAGTGCCTTCCACATACTGGTGAAGCTGCTGGTCGATCTGGTGTTGCTGCTCGAACAGGAGTTTCATGGCCGGATGCGCCGCGTGCATGATGGTCTTCATCTGCGCCTTCTGGTCGTCGGTCAAGTTGAGGGCATCGGCGAAGAATCCCATCCTGTGGAATTCGCCGCCCATTCCGAATTCATGGTTGTGCATGGGTGGCGGGGTCGCGTCAGCGGTGGTCTGCGACTTGGCAATGGCGGTGCCCAGCAAAACGGCCATGGCAGCAATCAACAAGCGAAAACGAAACGATTTCATGTGAACTCCTGGAGTTGTTTCCGGGTAAATTCCCGGGGAATGCGTACTTTGATAGGAACACGATTGGTGGAGAAAAAGCGGTAAAGAGATGGTCAACCGGAGTAAAGTTTTGCAAAAGGGCTCTAATTTCGAAAAATCCCACTCTAACGTCGCAAAGGACGCGACGTTAGAATGGGGCACCCGGCGCGGAGAAATGGGCACCCGACCCATTTACGCGACGGTTTGACAATTCTTTACTACGTCGCGTCCTGTGCGGGTGCACAATAATCTGTTATGGAACGAATTCTTGTCATTGACGATGACGTGGAACTTTGCCAGCTGGTGGGGGAATATTTGCGCGCCGAGGGGTTCGCGATCGAATGCGTGCATGACGGCGAAAGTGGTCTGAAGAAGGCCACGGCGGGCGATTATCTGCTGGCGGTGCTGGATGTGATGTTGCCGGGTATCAACGGATTTGAAGTGCTGCGGCGGATTCGCGCGACGTCGCGCCTGCCGGTGTTATTGCTCACCGCTCGGGGCGAAGATGTGGACCGGATCGTCGGGCTGGAGATTGGGGCCGACGATTATTTGCCAAAGCCGTTTAATCCGCGGGAACTGGTGGCGCGCATCCGGGCCGTGCTGCGGCGGACACGGGCGGACGGCAGCGGATCGGCATCGACGCCGGACATGGTGAGCGTGGGCGATGTGGAACTGGATCCGGCGACGCGGACGGTGCGCTTGGAAGGCAAGCCCGTCGATCTGACTTCGGTGGAGTTCAACTTGCTGGAAGTTCTCTTGCGCGAAGCCGGGCGCGTTGTGCCGCGGGAACGGCTGGTGAATGCGGTGCTGAGCCGCAAGTTCTCGCCTTTTGACCGCAGCATCGACATGCACGTCAGCAAGGTGCGAAAAAAGTTGGGTGACACGGATAACGACGAACACATTAAGACGGTGCGTGGTGTAGGGTATATTTTCGCGCGTCCGCGGGAAAAGGCGAAAGTTTAGCGGGCTTTCCGAACTAGGGGAGTGCGACCCGCAGCGGCTGAAGCCGGATTTGTTTTGGGCGGCTTGCGGCACGGCTGAAGCCGTGCCCTTCCCGTCCTTGCCGATCGCCGAGAGATCGAAGGGCTGTTCGGGGAGAAATTCAAGAGTCCATGAAAAGTCTATTTCTGCGAATCTTTCTGTCGTTCTGGATGGCGCAGGCGTTGTTTGTGGTGCTGGCCATTCTGGTTACGCTGGCGTTCCAGCCGCGCGTTTCGTCGTGGGAGGCATTGCGGACCACCGCACTGAACGAGTCGGTCAGCGTTTACGAACAGGGCGGAGCGCAGGCGGCGGCGGATTACCTGAACGGCTTGCTGTCCACGCAGCACGTGCGCGCGTTCCTTTTCAACGAGCGTGGGGAGGAGGTTTCTCTGCGCGGCGCGCCTGACTGGGCGGTCCGGACGCTGAACGGCGGTTCGCCGTCTCCGCGGGATGGAATCATCATTCCGACTCCGAAGGTGCTCAAGGAATCGCGCATGTCGTCGGATGGGCAGCACAAGTTCACGCTGGTCATGGGACTGGCTCCGGGCCCGCGCTTTTTTCTGGGAGGGCCGCGGGGGATGCCGTTCCCCGCTTTGCTCATTGGAGTGATTACGTCGGGGCTGGTGTGCTATTTCCTGGCGTGGTATTTGACTAAGCCGATCATCCGGCTGCGGGCGGCTACCCGGCAGCTGGCGGCGGGAGATCTGACGGCGCGGAGCGGCTCTCCGGCGAGCAAGAGGCGGGATGAAGTAGCGGGCCTGGTGCGCGATTTTGACGCCATGGCGGAAAGGCTCGAGATGCTGGTGAAGGCACAATCTCGCCTGCTGAACGATATTTCGCATGAACTGCGTTCGCCGCTGGCGCGCTTGAACGTGGCGCTAGGACTGGCGCGGCAGCGCGCGGGCGTGGAGAGCGCCGACATGCTGGACCGCATTGAACTCGAAGCCAGCCGCCTGAACGAATTGATCGGCAGGATTCTGACCCTGGCCCGCCTGGAAGACGGAGAACAAAAGGTGCCGCAGACTCCGGTGCCGCTGGGCGAGGTGGTGGCCAACGTTGCCGAAGATGCGGAGTTTGAGGCGCAGGAACGGCGCTGCCACGTGCATACGGTGGTCCCCGAAGGCGATTGGGGAGTGCGGGGCAACGATTCGCTGCTGCACAGCGCGGTGGAGAACGTGGTGCGCAATGCCATCCGCTACACGGCGGAGGGCTCTTCGGTGGAGATTGAACTGGCGAGTGAGGAAGGGGCTAGCGGCGCCGATGCCGTCCTCCGGGTGAGTGATTCGGGGCCGGGAGTTCCCGAGGACGCTTTGGAAAAATTGTTTGAGCCGTTCTACCGCCTGGATGATGCCCGCGGACGCCTCACCGGGGGCGTAGGACTGGGCTTGGCCATTACCGAGAGGGCGGTGCGCTTCCATGGGGGGAAGGTGCGGGCCTTCAATCGTGCCGAGGGCGGGCTGATGGTGGAGATTCGGCTGCCGTTGATGTCGCGGGGGCAGAGGAGTCACGAGACGGCTGAATCCGTTCCTGTGGTGCGGGAAGCGTAAAAGAACGGACCCCCGACCTCAGACCTCAGACCTCAGGCCTCAGATCTCAGACCTCAGACCTCAGACCTCAGACCTCAGACCTCAGATCTTAAACCCCGAGGTCCGGGGTCTGGAGTCCGAGGTCCGGCGCTCGGCATCCTCTGCGATCCTCTCGTATACTGGGAACTGTTGGGAAAGCGGGCAACTCCGTGGCGCTCTCAGGGTTCCAATAGCGGTTGTGGGAG